>Ga0164294_10000011_pt1 | contig 257910 bp, 250 predicted proteins | sample GEODES005metaG_FD_111479 | JGI IMG/M metagenome (GOLD analysis project Ga0164294, IMG submission 111479) | Oligotrophic lake water microbial communities from Sparkling Lake, Wisconsin, USA - GEODES005 metaG | ecosystem: Environmental > Aquatic > Freshwater > Lake | place: USA: Sparkling Lake... | reverse complement strand
TCGCGGCGCGTTTTCACACAGCCTCGGTCGAGGTCGGCGGTTGGTTTTCGGCCGCAGACCAGACCTTGGCGGTCCCGCCAGAAACCGGACCTGCCCAGGGGCTGTTCGCGGTGGAGCGCAGACTTTGCGGCTTGTCGCTGCCAGATAGCTGCCATGAGCCGACAGCGCGCGCTGGCGTCAGGGAAGGAGCAGGCGTTTTGACGATCGGTCAGCACTGGAAGTTGGCACCCGTCATCTGAGCCAAACGCGCATTGTCGGAAATCCCACCGTTCGTTTGCTGACTGGCAGAACAATTAGGAAAGCGTGCGTTCGGCCTAGTGCTGATTGCGCTCAGGGGCCCCGTAGACTCTGCGAACCGCAAGCACATCGCCGGGCGAGAGCGTACATCTTTGACCGATCACCCTACAGTCATCGCGGGGCGGCATCTGACTGGCGCAGGTGCGGAGGGCCTTCTGGCCTGCCGGCGTAAGGCTGAACAAGGCGCGACCGTCGGCCACCTGCGGATAATGCATGATCGAGCAGAGATCGTAGTCGGTGACTGGAAACTCTTGGTCGCTCATTGACAATTGGGTCCGCGCCAGTTGGCAGAAGGCTGACTGTCGGCCACGACATTCCTCAATCAGGGCAGATTCGTCGATTGAGACGTATTCGCTCCGAAGAAGCCTGGAGTGTTCGTGCATGAAGCCGAGCGCATGACCGATCTCGTGACTGATTGTACCGACGCTCCCGCCCGCACAGGCCCGCGAGAGGTTGACGATCCGCTGGGACAGGATGGCGTAGCATCCCAGAGGGTCGCCTGCCGGCGACCGCCGGAAGACGATGGCGGCGCTGTCGGCGTCGCTTGAGACGGTGAATCGAACAGGTGTTTGCGCCTCGTATTCGGCGATCGACCGCTGAATGCCATCGCGTATCGCCGACTCTGACGAAAGCGACGGATCGATGAAGTAGGTGACGCGGCTGGATTGCAGGAAGTCGAACTGAGATCGCGCGGCCGCAAACCTCCGTCCCATTGGGTTGTAGGTCTTTTCCAATTCCCGCCGGAGCCATGTCCCGCGAACAGAGCGCATGTCCTTCGAGTCAACCTGTTCCAGGTGCTCGATCAGGAGCCTTTCAGTGGCGTCCTGCAGGTCCTCGTGGGTCCCGATCACGACATCCCCGTCCACCACGGCCAGATCGCCGACCTTCCGGTAAACGACCCAGCGCTCCTCACCAAATGCGTCGATCAGCGCGCGATACTCGTCCGGTCCCCAGTCCTCAGGACCAAATCGCGTATTCGCCGTCGTGAAATCCGGGCGGAACAACACCCAGCCCCCCCCGACAAGCCCATGGTCGCGGACCACTGCGGGATATTCGCGAATGGGGATGTTGCGCCAGAACAGGTGTAGACCGAACCAGGCGGCCAACAACCCGCAAAGCACGCCAAACAAATAGCGCTTCATCACCCCCTCCGGGCCTCTCCTAGAAGCTGGTGCGAACCAGCCGCGCTTCGCCGACCATCCGCGCCGCCAGGATTGGCAGCGGCGCGAGGCCGTCGGCGAACGTTTGGGCGCTCCTAATGATCAGCCGGTTTCCGCGCCCACGGTCTTCGGCGAACAGGTCGAGCAGCGTGCTTGCGTCGATCAGATGCACTTGCTCGCCGCCGTGGTGGCCTGTGCCGCGGTGGCCTTTCATACTGGGAAACACGAAGGACCAGAGGACGTCAGACTCTGGAGCATGCTCCGACAGCGACACCGTAAACGCCCGCTGCCGGTCATGCCGCGACTCGACCGTGACATAGAGCCGGACCGTCGCTTCCCAAGCCACCGTGCCGGTCCCCCCGGTCTGGCCGGGATTGTAACGGACAGCCGTTTCGAACGGACGTGGTAGCCGGCCTTCTAGGCGGCCGGAATCGCCGCCGCCGATCAGGGAGACGTTCAGGGGAACACGCTTCAGGACCGACCGCCGGACATCCGGAGGAACCGCAAATGCAACGATGTCGAGCGCGTCGTACCGGTAACCCAACGCCGCCGTGTCAACGAGGGTGCCCGCCGTTGTCGCTGGCACAGGGGCGCCGTTGGGCCGGATCAGTCCTTCGATTCGCTCCTGTCGCCAGGCGCTCGGGTAGACCGGCCCGTTCTGCGCCTCCCACGTCGCCCAGACGCGGTCGATGTTGCAGTGGTGCAGCCAAAAGATCGGATCGTTCGGCGAGTATTCCGGCAAGCCCATATCGCCGCCGACAAAATCATGAACGGAGTCATGACTGTAACGCTCCGCCGAGCCTTTGCCGCCTAGTCCTCCATTTGCTGATGCCGGTTGACCGAGGAACATGTCCACACTGTTAGAAAGGCGGCCACGGAAGCGGTCATTGATAAACCACTCGGGAATACGCTGCCCACGCCTGACGCGACGCGGTCGATACATCTCCACCCTGTCCAGAGTGAGCGCCGGCAAATCGAATAGTTCGTCTGGAACCGGGTCGAGCCAGTTCCAATAGGGCATGACAAAATCAGTCTCGCCAGTGCGGTCACGCACCAGGGCTTCCATCGCCAGCAGCTGGGCCCGGTGCCACGGAAGGAATTTCCAACACCCATGCTGGTCCCACATCTCCTGATGGACCTTGACCTGCTGCAGCCACGATCCGTCGCGCCGCATGGACGCGACCGCCCGGGCCAACGTCTGCAGATCGCGCCTTCCTGCGGCCGAAGAGGCCGCGGAGCGTGTTCGCAACGGAGTCTGACGCGCAAACGTCGGCGTCGCCGCCAGTAATGCCGCGCCAGCGACAAGCGATCGCCGGGTGAAGTTTCGCATGGTCAGCCCCCGCTCCCCGCTGCTTTAAACCTTAACTGACGTTAGCATTCGGTGAGGTGAGCGGCAATCAGCCACACCTCTCGGGCGAAACCGGTTAGCCTCGACGGCAGCCGCGCGTTGGACGGAAGACGCATCGGGGGCGGCCTTGGTCATATGACCAGCAGCCGCATCCAGCCAAGCTTCCGCCCGCCGGCGCCATTTGGGCCGCCTTACGAGCAAAGAAAAACCCCAAAGGGGCCTTCAATCAAGTTAACCATCTAAAGGGTCCCATTAGCGAAAACGCCATTGACCCGAAAATTTAGTCATGGGAGAAAACTCCCATGATGTGGATTCGGTTATGAGCGCCTCTCCTGGTCAACTCAAGCAAGCGGTCGCTGAACTTTTTCAGCTGCCGACGAAAGCAATTGACTATCCTTGGCGTGCGCTGAGAGAGGCCGGACTGGTCTCAAAGGGCGGTCGCGGCGCTAGCGCAGCCAAGGTAACGCCCAGAGACGCAGCCTTTCTGCTAATCGCGGTAGCTGCACAGTTACATGCAAGAGACATAATACACTCTGCAATCCTTTACGCGACTCTAGAACTCTTCAAATCAGGCGATGATGTCGAAAATCAGATATTGCCGCTTTCCAGTTTTAAACAGAATCCGACGTTTTTGGATTGCCTTGAATTTTTGATTAGGATCATTGCGGATGGCTCCCTGCGCATTTGCGATGAAACCGATCCACAAACACTTGAATTAGATACCTCACCCGGAAATCAATTCTCAGTTGGCGTATTAATTTACGCCCCATTTGCCAATGCATACATAAATCTTGTTCAATCAGATAGTAATTACGATAAATACTTCTTTATGATGCCCGACTACATTGATGCGATGGAGAGGACTGCTGATATTGAAACTGAGCCCAATTCGTCGGAATTGAGTAAAGATGGCGATCTCAGGGTCATGACGATGTTTAGTACCCGCACGCTCTTTCGCCTTGGTGAGCTGATTGGTTCAGAAAAATGAACCAACCGAAATTCTTGCATACTGGGATTAGTCAATTCGGACCTAAATTTAACACCCGCCTTGAAGGTCGGCTGACGCCAGCCCGTGCATGTATGGCCTTCTGGTCCAGAGATTGGAGGGCTTGATGGCCCGGCGCCCTTCCATCCGCAAAAGCGACTTCAAGGCGGCCCTCGCGGCGGCCATTGCACTTGGCCTCAAGCCAAGCAGCGCCCGCTTTCACAGAGACGGTGAGTTCAGCCTTGAGTTTGACGATCCGGGCCGGGCCCCGTCCGATGACCTGGATGACGAGCTAGCGGCATTTGAGGCCCGCAATGGTCAAGGTTGATCTCAAGGGTATCGCAACAGCCACGGCGAAGGGCCATCGCTACTACTACGCCTGGCGGGGCGGTCCGCGCCTTGTCGGCAAGCCCGGCTCCCCAGAGTTCATCGCAAGCTATCAAGAGGCCCATGCGAGCCGCAGAACGCCCGATGATGGCCGGATGCGCGCCCTTGTGACCCTCTACAAGGCCAGCGTGGACTATCGCGCCCTGGCGGACTCTACCCGGCGACAGTGGGCGCCTTGGTTGGACAAGATCAGCGACCATTTTGGCGACCTGCGGGTGGCGCAGTTCGACCGGACCGACAAGATCCGGCCGATCATCCGAAGATGGCGCGACAAGTGGTCGGATCGTCCCCGGACGGCGGACTATGGCCTGCAGGTGCTTTCCCGCGTTCTGGCCTATGCAGTCGATCCTCTGGACAAGATCACAAGCAACCCCTGCGAAGGCATCAAACGCCTTTATTCAGCCAACCGGGCGGCCGTGATCTGGACCGATACCGACCTGGAGATCATCGCCGCGCATTGTTCGCCAGAGGTGGCCCTTGCGGTCGATCTGGCGGCGGCATCCGGACTTCGCAAAGGCGACCTTCTGCGGCTGTCCTGGTCGCATATTGGCGACAACCAGATTGAGATTGCGACCGGCAAGAGCAACAGCCGACGAACCGCTATCATCCCGATCTATGAGGGCCTTAGAGCCGTCCTGGACCGCATCCCGAGGCGCAGCACGGCCGTTCTGACAAACAGCCATGGCAGGCCTTGGACGAGCGACGGATTCGGAACGGCCTTTAACCGGGCCAAGATCGCGGCCGGGATGGCGGACCGCGATCTGCACTTTCACGACCTGAGAGGCACGGCCGCTACCCGGTTCTATTCGGCCGGCCTGTCAGAGCGGACGATTGCCGAAATCATGGCCTGGGAAGAGGCGCACGTGTCCCGGATCATGCGCCGCTACGTGGACCGAAACGCCCTCACCCTGGCCACCATCCAGACCCTCGATCAGACTGAAAGGAGAACAGGAATTGCAAAACCGACTGCAAAACCATGACCCCCAAGGGGTGCTAAGTACTGGAGCGGCCGGGGGGAATCGAACCCCCGACATTCAGCTTGGGAAGCTGACGTTCTACCTCTGAACTACGGCCGCGCGCGGACCCGCTTGGGGTCAGGGCGGGCAACATAGACGATCCCCCCTGCCCTGCAAGCGCCGGCCGCAATCATTGACGATCACGGTGTCATCCCGCACGATGCGGAAAATCAGATTTCGCGGAGGATGGCATCATGGCGGACGGAGAGCACGGACCTCGGGCAGGTTTTCACGCCATGACCGAAGGCACGGCCGAGGACTGGGCAAGGATCGCTGCAGCTTCTGCGGAATTCGGTCGCGCCCTTCCGGAACGGATCATTGCCCATCTGAAACTGCTCGAAGGCGACTGTGGCGGCTTTGTCGTGGATCGTCTGGAACATAGCCTTCAGACCGCGACCCGCGCCCATCAGGCCGGCCGCGATGAGGAATATGTCGTCTGCGCCCTGCTGCACGATATCGGCGACACCCTGGGCCCCAGAAACCATGCGGATGTTGCCGCAGCGATCGTCCAGCCCTTTGTCTCCGAAGCCAACCACTGGATGGTCGCCAACCATGCGATCTTCCAGGGCTATTACTTCTTCCACCACCTCGGACTTGACCGGAACATGCGCGACCAGTTCCGGGGCCATCCGCATTTCGAATACACCGCCCAGTTCTGTCACCTGTTCGACCAGGAAGCCTTCGACCCCAATTTCAAGTCGATGCCTCTGGAGGCTTTCACCCCCATGCTCCAGAGAGTGATGAGCACTCCCAAGCGGTCGATCTATCTGCGCAAGACCGAGGCAGCCTGAACACAGGATCAGCCGTCGCGCCGAAGGCGCGCACCCGCAAAAATCAATAGCGAACGGCCTTGATCCCGCGTGCGCGCAATTGGGTCTGCACACTCTCAGGACCCACCAGGTGGGCCGAGCCCACCGCGACGAAACTGACGCCCTTACCCTTGAGGCGTTCAGCAAGGATGTCGGCCCAGGCCTTGTTCCTGTCCGTCAACAGGACCCGGTAGAGCTCCGGGTACTCCTTGCGCATTGGAGTGACCATTTCATCCTCGAGGCCCTTGATGTTTCCCGCCGCCCAGTTGGCGACCAGGGAATCCAGAATGGCGGCGGTGTCGTCCATGTCATCGATGGCGGCCATCAGGAACTCGACCTGGGTTGCAACCGGCAGGGAATCGAAGAAGCGGAGCTGGCGCTCGGAGGTCTCGAAGGCCCGGATCCCCTTGCCTGCTATGGATGCATCGGCCTTGATCAGACCATCAACGCCGTAGCCAGGATCATATCCCGACTTCATCAGCGGCAGCACGGACAGGGTCAGGCCCGCCATCCAGGGCTTCATGGAATCGAGCGCTCCGGCGGGGACGCCGGCCTTGGTCATTGCGGCGTTGAAGCGGGTGCGCTCCGCCTCTGTCAGCCGGGTCGGGAGGGGATTGGCCGGGTCCATGCCGAGACGGGCCACCAAGGCCTGCATGTTTGCCGTATCGTCGGAATCGCTGAGCTCCAGCCAGACCTCGTCCGCAGACGCCAGGGCTGCTTCAAGGCGAGGCGTTCTCCATTGGGTTTCCCTCTTGAGCACATGGACGGTGCCAAAGAGGTAGATCGTTGAATCCGGATCCTTGATGATCCAGATAGCCGGCTCTGCGAGAGCCGGCGTGGCGGCGAAGAACAGCAGGCCAGCGGCCAGCGCTGCCTTCAGTCGTCTGAACATGGGTCTGGTTCCCTGAGAACGAGGTGCGGAAGGGGTCAGGAGAGGAAGATCATGACTTCGCGCAGGAAGGCCTCCGGCTGGTCGAGCATGATGAAATGCAGCGCGCCATCGATCCTCACGATCCGGGCCTTTGCAAGCCCGGTATAGTTGTTGCGAAAGATGGGTTCGATGTAGGGCGCACCCAGACCCATGCTGTCGTCCCGGGCAAAGAGGACCGTCACCGGAGTATGGATGGACCCCAGTTGCAACCTGAGATCCGAGGTCATGATCTCGTAGGTGACCTGGCCGGTCACGGTGCGATCGCTAGCCAGCGACCAGGCGAGGGCGTCTGCCCTTCCCTGGGGCGATTTGACCAGTCGACTGATGGCGTCGGACTGCACCTGCGCCAGCTTTTCATCCGTCATGGACAGGAAATTTGAGCGGATGGCGGCAGCCTGTGGCTCGATGCTCTGGGCCGTTGCCATGGGGTTGATCAGTACACTGAAGAAGGGAAGTGCATCGACCACCATCAGCCGCCCAACCAGGTCCGGATAGCCCCTGGCCAGGCTCAGTCCGGCAAAGCCGCCCATGGAATGGCCGATCACCGCGGGTCGTTCCAACCGGTTGGTCCTGATGTATTCGGCCAGTTCCGTAACCAGGCCCTCGACCACCGGCCCTTGAAGGTTTGCGCCCGCCGGAGCCCCGGCAAAGCCGTTCACCTGGACCACATGGAGGCGATAACGGCCCTGCAGGGCAGCCACTGTCGGTGACCAGACGTCGGAGGACGAGGCCAGGCCAGGGATGAGGATGACGTCCGGGCCTTTGCCGACCACCTCGACGGAAAACCGGGTCGGTGACGCCGCATGGGCGGCAAGGGACGGCGCGAGCAGGCCTGCCAGAAGCGTCAAGAGACCCATGGCCCTCACCAGCAGATGAATGACGCCCCGGGATCGGGCGTGTGCAGCGGCGCTTTTCATGACAGCCCCCGTCGGGCCGACATGATCGAAGCCACCACAAGATAGGTTCCCATCAGAACCGTCATGATGTCCCAGGCCGTCAATTTCGGGGCCAGCTCCAGTTTTTCCGCCGCCGCCCAGAGAAACAGCAGTCCTTGCAGAACCCAGAAGCAGACAGCGCCCGTCTCCGATGTGACCCGGCGAAGAAGCTCGTCGCTCCGTCGCCATACGACCAGGTTGTAGACGGTCTGGACCAGGAAGATCGCCAGGATGACCAGCATGACGATCGAGGCCACGACCATCGGGATGACCTCGAAACTGGCGGCTGTCACCACAGGCGCCGCCATCAGAACGCCCGCAAGAAAGATCACGATCGCCTGCTGCATATAGAATGAAGCCTGGGCCGGCGTGGCGACATGGGTTCCGGAAGAATCGATCATCCGCCCGACCGCCTTCCGGCTGAAACTGGCAAGGCCGATAATCAGGCCGATCACGACGAGGCTGGCTGCGATCAGCGTGGCCAGACTATCCGACCAACCAAAACGGCTTGCATCCAGGGCGCCGCTCTTGATCAATCTGCCCACCAGATATCCCAGACCGCCGCCGAACAGCAGTCCGACGCCTGCCAGGATCAAACGGGGGACAAGGTTCCTAGGCGTTTCCGAAACAACGTTCATTTCTGTGTCCTTTCGCTCGACGGGGCCTTCAGGCCGCTTCGTCGTCAAAAATGGTTTCGATCGGTTGCTCGAAGAGGCGGCCGATCTTGAAGGCCAGCGGCAGACTGGGGTCGTATTTGCCAGTCTCGATCGCATTTACGGTCTGGCGCGATACATCGAGACGGTCGGCTAGGTCGGCCTGGCTCCAGTCCCGTTCGGCGCGGAGTACCTTCAAACGGTTCTTCATCAACGATACTGCCTCCAGACAAAGGGCTGGGCGAGCCCCATGGCGGCGCAGAAAATCGGAAAGATCAGGAAGCTGGAGAGGTGCGGCACGAGGTCCGCATTCTCGAGAAATCCCCAGACCGTGGCTGCCGCCAGGGTCAGTCCGATACCCCAGAGCATGGACTGGACCATCACCGCCCGGGGCAGTTCATCGGTTTCCTCGGCGATGTATAGACCCATGATCGCAATGACCGCCAGGATCGGCATGGCCGGCGCCACAGCCAGTATCCAGAGCAGGAGACCTGTCGGCGCCATGGCCTTGATGGCGTAGAGCGATGCGAAAAGGACAACGATGTACAGTCCCATGGCGGGAATGAACCGCCGCATATAGCGTTTAACGGCGGAAGAGCGGGTTTGGCTGAGCGCCATGGTAAACTCCGTAGATGGGATGTTTTGCTCCGGGGACAGCGCTGATCACCGACGGTGGCGGAGCCACCAGCCGGCCCAGAACAGAAGATAGCCGACCAACTGGACCCCGGCCGTGAAGGCGATGCCGGTGAGGATCAGCCCGGCATCCCCGGGAATCATGGCGAACCTGTCCAGAGGCGTTGCGGGGTCCAGGAAATGCAGGAGATGGAAGGCCACCACCACCAGGACCAGGCCCGCCGAGCCGCCCCAGTACCAGCTGGACTTGTGCGCCTCACGGACAGCCTCATCGATGCTGCCCCACCAGAGCAGGGAAAGCCATGCCACTGCGACCAGTCCGACCAGGTAGAGGGACCCAACAATCCAGACGGGAGGGGGCCCGGAGATGACCGTCGCCAGTCCCAGAATGCCGCCGGCAGAAAGAGACACGGCCACGGCCGACAAGAGCAGGGACCGGGACCTGCGGGTGGCGGAAGCGGGTGCATTCGACATGATTGCCATCCTTGTCATTATGACAAGGACACTTGTCTCACGCGACCAAACTCATGTCAAGGACCCTAGACATCCGGCATGTCTGGATGGCCTTGGCGGCTGACTGACCTGTCCGACCCGGATGATTCAGACGACAGAAGCAGCCTGTGTCGAACGATTGCGATGGCGTCGGAATGGGGGTCTATCCCCAGGCCCGGAAATGCTTGGACAGTTTCAGGCCCTGTCGCAGGTAATGAGACCCTCCTTCGCCATAGAGCCGGGTCGGCCGGGCAGAAAGCGGTTCGTAGACCAGACGCGCCACGATCTGGCCGTCCTCAAGCAAGAAGGGCGTCTCATGGCTTCGCACCTCAAGCACGCCCTTGGATCCGACGGAGTCCGTTTCCAGGGTCCCGAACCCGGGATCGAAGAAACCGGCATAATGGACGCGGAACTCACCGACGGAAGGATCGATGGGCGTCATCTCGGCGGCCTGCAGCACCGGGATCTCGATGTCGCCCTTCGATGCAAGAATGTAGAATTCATTGGGGTCCAGAAGGAGTTCTCCCTTCCGCGCCTCCAGCGGCTCCCAGAAGTCGCGGGGGTCATGCCCATCGACCCGGTCCAGATCGATGACACCGGCGTGGCGACGGCCGCGATATCCCGCCATCCCGGTGGAAAGATCCACGCCGACGCTCCGGGTTTCCAGAGCGGGCGGACTGCCCTGTTTCAGCCGCAACTGGTTCAGCCGGGTTCCGGTGCGAACAAGCACCGAAAAGGTCTGAGGGGCGATCTCCACATAAAGAGGGCCTCGATAGCCATCTGCGACATTATCGAAGGCCGGCCCGTAGTCGGTCAGTAGACGGACGAATACGTCCACGCGACCTGTAGAACTCTTCGGATTGCCGCGGGCTGAAACCCCGGGCGGCAGGAACAGACGCTCCTGAACCTCGGCAATATAGACGCATCCGCGCTCGAGAACCGCGCCGTTGCGCATGTCCAGCTGGTGCATGGACACGTCGGGCAGACGATCCAGCACCCTGCGTTTCAGGCCAGGCAGGAAGGAAGCCCTCACCCGCCAGACGCGCTCGCCCAGTCGCAGGTCCAGACTGGCGGGTTGCACCTGGTTGGCGTCAAATGGCGTCAGGGAACCGATGGCCTCACGGGCAATCAGATCCTCGATGGACTGGCAGGGGAGAATCCCGTCGGTGGCGGCATTTGTCATCGGAACGGACAGTCGCCGCCCGGGCAGCGCCTTGCAAGGTCGGGTTTGGCTAATGCGATTTCCTGGCGGGCGCCGTGACGGCCCAGACTCCTGCCCCGACCCCGAATAGCAGGATCGCGTCGGTGAGGGTGACGGTCGGCGTCAAGGTGACGGGCGAATACCGGTTGATCGGATCGGCCAGAACCACCAGCAACACATTCACCATCCCGAACAGACCGAGCAGAGCCGCGAAAGCGCGGAAGACAAGGGTCAGGGACAAACCAACCTCTCCTGTGGAGCCTTGATCGCCGGACAGGCTAACATGACGGGATCGTGGCCCAAAGCCGCTTCTTCATTGCAGGCGACGGCCCTGCCCGACCTTGACCAGCCCCGGGTCGATGGCGTTGATGCGGCCCTCAAGGATACAAAGGACGCGAGGCGGACGACCCCTGTTGCTCACCGTCCTTGCCGGACAAGGAATGCGACATGGCCGAAGATCCCAAGACCTGGCGTCCAGCCACGCGGCTCATCCGGGGCGGACTGAACCGCAGCGGCTTTGGCGAGACCTCCGAGCCCATCTATCTGACCCAGAGCTTTGTCTATGACAGCGCCGCAGCAGCGGACGCCCGGTTTGCCGGGGACCAGCCGGGCTATGTCTACAGCCGCTATGGCAACCCCACGACGCAGATGTTTGAAGAACGTCTCGCCCTTCTTGAGGGCGCTGAATTCTGCCGGGCCGTGGCGTCCGGGATGGCCGCGGTTCACGTGGCCCTCACTGGCCTGCTCCGGGCCGGCGACCATCTGGTTGCCGGTCGGGCCCTGTTTGGCTCCTGCAACTGGATCGTCAGCAACTGGCTTCCCCGGTTCGGGGTGGAGACCACCCTGGTGGACGCCACAGACCTGAAGGCCTGGGAAGCGGCCATGCGCCCTAATACCAAGGTCGTGCTTGTTGAGACGCCGGCCAATCCGCTGCTGGAAATCACCGATATCGCCGCTGTGGCCCAGATTGCCCATGCGGCTGGGGCCAGGGTGGTGGTCGACAACGTCTTTGCCACGCCAATCTTTCAACAGCCCCTGACACTGGGCGCGGACATCGTCGTCTATTCGGCGACCAAGCACATTGATGGACAGGGCCGGGTGCTGGGCGGGGCCATTCTCGGCGATCACGGCCTGATGGAAGAGTCCTATCGCGACATCCTGCGCCACACCGGACCGGCAATCAGTCCGTTCAATGCCTGGGTGCTTTTGAAGGGCCTTGAAACCCTGGACCTCAGGGTCCGACGCCAGACCGAGACCGCTGCAGTGCTGGCAGACCAGATCGGGGACCACGCCAAGGTCAGATCGGTGCGCTATCCCGGCAGGGGAGACCATCCCCAGGCCGCTGTTGCACGGGCCCAGATGAGCGGATTTGGCAATCTGGTGGCCTTCGATCTTGGCTCGCGTGAGGCGGCATGGCGATTCCTCGATCAGTTGAAGATTGTCGACATCTCGAACAATCTGGGCGACGCCAAGTCCATGGCAACACACCCCTCCACGACCACCCACCGCGCCATGCCGGAAGAAAAGCGCCTCGAGATCGGCCTGACCGAAGGCTATGTCCGGATGAGTATCGGCCTGGAGGATGTTGTCGACCTGCAACGTGATATTGGTCGAGCTCTGGATCAGGCATGAGACCCATTCGCAAACGCGGCACGCCCGACAGTCCGGTGTACGAGGCAAGAACCAGGGACGTCGTTGTCCGGGTCAAGGCAAACTATGAACCGGGCCAGTCCGACCCATCGGAAAACCGCTATTTCTGGAACTATACCGTCGAGATCGAGAATCATGGTCAGGAGACCGTACAGTTGGTCTCGCGACGCTGGGTGATCACCGACGCCCGCAATCATTCAGAGGTTGTCAGCGGTCGCGGCGTGGTCGGGGAGCAGCCGACCCTCAGAGGCCGCGAAGCCTTCCGGTACGTGTCCGGCTGCCCGCTGGAAACGCCATCCGGAGCCATGAGCGGCGTCTATCAGATGATCACGGACGGAGGCGACGCCTTCGAGGCGGAGATTCCACAGTTCTCGCTGCACATGCCTGGCGCTTCGAAGAAGCTCAACTGACGGTGTCTTCCGGCAGGCCTGGCGGCAGCGCATAGACCCGGCTGCAGTATTCACAGGTGACGCGAATCCTGCCGTCCGGCTCAACCATCTCGGCGCGCTCTTCCGTCGTGAAGCTGTCCAGCACCACCGCAATGCGCTCTTCCGAACACCGGCAGGCGGCCTTGAGCGCCAGGGGTTCGAACAGCCGCACTCCGTCCTCATTGAACAGGCGCCAAAGCAGGGTCTCGGCGGCAACCTGAGGATCGATCAGTTCATCTTCGCCGGTGGTCTGGAACAGGGCCTGCGCCCGGAACCAGGCATCTTCGGTAGAGCCGCGCGCTTCGTCGGCGGCGATGTTCTGGATCATCATGCCGCCGGCGCGCCACTGGGGTCCCTGACCGATATCCACCTGGCCGACGGCCAACCTGACCCGCGTCGGCACCTGCTCGGACTGGGCGAAATACTGTTCTGCGCAGAGCGCCAGGGTTTCGCCCTCGATCTGGGTAATGCCCTGATAGCGGTCCATATCGGCGCCCTGGTCCACCGTCATGATGAACAGCCCATCTCCGAGAAGCGTACGGGCTCCAGGACGCGCGAATCCCTGGCTGACGGCAGCAACTCTCTCGGGATCGAACCGGCAGTAACCTCGAAAAGCCCCGCTGGTGTCGTAGTCGCACACCACAAAGGTCACGGGCCCATCACCCTGGGCCTGCACAATGAGTCTGCCATCGAACTTGAGACTTGAGCCGACCAGGGCCGCCAGGGCGCAGGCCTCCCCCAGCAGGTTGGCGACAGGCTCGGGGTAGTCATGCCTCGTCAGGACGTCATGAATGGCGGGCCCCAGCCGAGCCAGGCGGCCACGGACAGGCCACCCCTCGATCTGAAAGGTCGCAACAAGATCGTCGGTGAGAGAAATCTGGGTCATGCGGGCGTCTAGATAGGCGCCCGCAGCGCCTTTGCGAACCCCTCAGTTTGCCAGCGAAGCGCTTATCGTCCCTTCCAGGCCGGCGCCCGCTTCTGGGCGAAGGCCATGGGTCCCTCGATAAAGTCCTCGGACTTGAACAGGGCGGCCACCGCCGGAACCTTGAACTGCTCCGCAATCGCAGCCTGGAGCGAAGGCGCGTCGAGGCCCGACATGACCGCCTCCTTGGAGGCCCGGATGGACATCGGGCTGCATTCGCTGATCAGGGCAGCCCAGCGGCGGGCCTCTGTCATCAGTTCGGCGGCGGGAACCACGGCGTTCACGAAGCCAAGCGTCTCGCCTTCGGCGGCGCTCACGCGCCGCGCCGTCAGGATCATGCCCATGGCCCGCTTCAGGCCGATCTGGCGCGGCAGGCGGTGCAGACCGCCGGCCAGGGCGGCCAGGCCGACCTTGGGCTCCGGCAAGGCGAACACTGCCGATTCTGCGGCGATGATCAGGTCGCAGGCCAGGGCGATCTCGAAACCGCCGCCCATGGCCACGCCGTTCACCGCCGCGATGAGTGGCTTGTTGAGATCGAACCGGCTGGTCAAACCCGCAAACCCCGAGGGCGGGCTGCCCATCTTTCCGCCGCCGGCCTGATGCTTGAGGTCATTGCCGGCCGAAAAGGCGCGCTCGCCGGCGCCGGTGACGATGCCGACCCATTGGTCAGGATCCGCGGCAAAGCTGTTGAAGGCCTCATCCAGCTCGAAATGCATCGGCGAGTGCAGGGCGTTCATCACTTCGGGCCGGTTGAGGGTGAAAACCGTAACCGGACCTTCGCGATCCACCTTGATAAACTCGTAGGCCATGGCGGCTCTCCCGGATGAATTGATGCAGGGGAAGGTCCGCCCCCTTCCCCACCGTCCGTCAATCCATGACAGTCAGCCCGAGGGCATAGCGCTTCCAGTTTTCGACATAATGCGTCGCCGAGGCCTCAAGCACCCGCGCCTGGTCGGGGGTCACCTCGCGAACCACCTTGCCCGGCGCCCCCATGACCACGCTGTTGTCCGGTATCTCCTTGCCTTCGGTGATCAGGCAATTGGCGCCGATAAGACAGTTTCGGCCAATTTTTGCGCCGTTCAGGATGATCGACCCGATACCCACGAGCGTTCCGTCCCCGATGGTGCAGCCATGCAGCATGACCAGATGGCCGACGGTGACATTGGCGCCAATGTTAAGCGGCATCCCGAAGTCGGCGTGCAAGACCGATCCATCCTGGATATTGCTATTTTCACCAATTGTAATGGTGTCTGTATCGCCCCTCGCGGTCGCACTCCACCAGACACTGGCGTTTTTCTTTAGAACAACGCTTCCCATGACAGCCGCATTTGGCGCTATCCAGTATTCATCGATTCCCGGCAGCGCCGGAACACGATCGCCCAAAGCATAAACAGTCATCCGTAGACCCCGTATATTCGAGAAAGGCGCTTGCTTAACCGCTCATAAACCAAGTTAGCATCAATCTAGTCAGGCGATTCGAGCGGTGATCCAAAGCCGCCCTGGACCGGCCGGGGTCGAATTTTCGGCGCCGGACTCCTGATGATGGAGAACCGAGTGTTGCGTTCGGTGTTTCGGCGCTTTCCGCCGCCGCCTGTCGTCTCTTGCGGTTGTCGCCCGCCGGGCGCCGCATCCGCCATCTTCATTCCTGTTGATACCCGGGGGCGCGCCATTGTGGCGACGCCCTTTTTTCTTGCCCCCACGGAGGCTGTCCCATGACCAAGCGAGCCCTGAAGCGTACGGTGCGTGAAGGCGCACTCGACCACGGCCAGTTTGCCGATGACTCGAAAATCCGCCGCCTGCCGGTCGGGGCTGGCTGGTCGCCGCTCGGAGGCCATGGCGAAGAGGATCGGGACCAGGGCTACCTCAAGACGATAAAGCCCAAATCCAGTGGCCAGGCGGCCCTGATCGAGGCCATTGACCGCAGCAACCTGGTCATGGCCCTGGGCCCGGCCGGCACCGGCAAGACCTATCTGGCCATAGCCAAGGCCGTCGAGGCCCTTGAGGCCGGCAAGGTGGGCAGGATCGTCCTGTCCAGGCCGGCGGTCGAGGCCGGAGAATCGCTCGGCTATCTGCCCGGCGACATGGAAGACAAGCTCGCCCCCTATCTGCGGCCGCTCTATGACGCCCTTTCGGACCGGCTGTCCATGAAGCGGGTGAGGGCCCTGATGGCCGAGGGCCTGATCGAGATCGCCCCTGTCGGCTATATGCGCGGCCGCACACTCAACAACGCCTTCGTGGTGATCGACGAAGCGCAGAACTGTACCTATGTGCAACTCAAGATGCTGCTGACGCGGCTGGGCTGGCATTCGACCATGGTGGTCACCGGCGACCCGAACCAGTCTGACCTGTTGCCGGAACTGTCCGGCCTGGCGAACGTATCCGCGCGGCTGGAGGCGGTTGGCAATATCTCTGTGGTCCGGCTGGCCGATACGGATATCGTCCGTCATCCGCTGGTCGCGGAAATGCTGGGGGTGCTCTGACCCCATCAAGGCCTGACGTCATCGCCCCCCGGAAGACAATCCGGGGGGCGCAACCGCCGCAATTTCAGGGGACCGAAGGCGCCCCTTGTATCCAAGGACAAGAGCGCCGCCGGGGGCGCAGATCTCGACCTGGAAATGAAAGAGCCCGTCCGCCTGCCATTCCCGGGCATGGATCCTGGGCCCCATGAAACCTGGCAAAGGGACCCCCAGAACACTCCAGCCGCGAGGGAAAAGATGCAGTTCCCCGTTTTCGACCACCAGCGCCAAGGCGATCGTGATGGCGCCGAAGGACTCGAGCAATAGGCCCTGGCGGCGACCTGTCCCCTCCGCCTGCTGGCTTGCGAGGGATCGGTCTCCAAACTTCCGGATCCAGGCTTCCCTTTGTCCGGAGCGGTGAAAGCCGACCGACAGGGACCTCGCCGGGCCGGCCGCAGGGAACTTCAGGGCTGTCGCAAGCAGTCGCGCCAGCAGGCTTTCGCCACGCTGGACCTCTACGGTTCCTTCGGCGTTGCGGTCCATATCGGACAGGTCATGCATCGCACGGACCGCCGGGGCCAGGTCCGACCAGGCCGAGCCGAGCAGACGAAGATAAAGAGGCTCATCCGGAGCGGGATTAACCCTGAGGCCCGAGCGAATGCGCCGGGCGGAAAAGAAGAATTCATAGTCCGACAGTTCCAGGGCCTTGGCTGCTGACCTGGCGCCAAAGGCCGGCCATTCGCCGGCCAGGACCTTGCTCAGCACCGAGGCGACCGCCATGGACGGAATGAAGGGTCCATCCTCGCCTTCAGCGATCAGTGACCATGTGCCGACGCTGGGAAGGCCGTCCGGTCCGAGGCCGTCGACCCTGACGAACATTCCGCCCCGATCCTCACCCCATTTCAACCGGGTCTTGACCAGATGGAACAGGGCAGACAGCGGGACAAGCGGTATTGGCCAGCCCCAGGAGACCATCCGGGCCAGAAGATTGAGCATTCGGTGGAGGATTTCCGGCCGGGGGCCTGCGCCAAACCAGATCGACTGCAGGCCGGGCCATAGACTTGGCAGCAATACCAGGTCAGGCACATCGACCAGCGAAAACAGGGTCCGCTTCATCGGCGGGCGTCCAGGCGGCGCGATGGTCTCCTGGCGCGATTCCACCAGTCCGGCGCCTTCAGCGACCCTGCCGTCGCGGAGCAGGCGGACCGGGCGCCCAGCATAGCTGGAAAGGGCGCGGATGACGTTCAACCCGACATCGGCGTGAGGGGATGGCGCAATTCCGGCGCTGATGCTGTCAAGCCGGCGCCAGCCAGGGGTAATGGCCCGGACCGCCGCCCCGGTCAGGGCAGGACAGGTACTGACCCCCGACAGGACAAAGATGCCCGCCTTTCGGGCCGCATCATCATAGGCGTCGATGCCAAGGACGAAATCGGTGCCGTCGGCCAGGTCGAGATAATGAACCCTGGCCGCGATACAGGCTTCCACCAGCCGCCAGGGCACCTTGCCATAAACCTGAAACGGACCGCTGCAATCAACGAGAACCTGCGGCCTCAAGGCTGAAAGCTGCGCAACAAGGTCGCCGTCGCGATCAAAGACGCAGGACTCGAACCTGGCCGCCCCGTGAAGCTCCCTCGCTGCCTGTTCCGAACGGGTTCTGGACCGCCCCCCCAGCAGGATCGTCAGTTCGGCCCTGTCCGCCAGCAAGGTCGCCAGACGAAGGCCGAAAACGCCATACCCGCCAACGATGAGAACCCTCATGGCCGGCAAGTACGATCGCTATTCGAGATCTTCTGCCAGGATGGCCATTTCAAACATGTAGGACCCGTCTTCGTCCTCATCGACATAGATGACTCCGATGAACTCACCCTTCATTTCGACCTCGGCAGAATCCTTCTGCTTGCGCGCCTTGACTGCAATATGGGGGTTGCCGAAGGTGCGCTTCAGGTGGGCTTCAAGCTTCTTGATCGCGACGTCGTCCACGGGGGCGCTCCAGTCGAAAGAGGGGTAACGGTTCGGGCGGAACCTAGTCAGCCACGCGACCGGCGCAACCCCCAAATGACAGCCTGTCCCCAGGCTAGATCACGTAGTCATAGACGGCGTCAGAAAGGGTCTGGTCCATGGTCCGGGCCGGCTCATCGCAGGTTGGACAATTCATCAGGCGTGCAGGCACCCCGGCCGCAGTGCAATGGGCCGGGACGGGCTTCAGCACCACAGACCCTGACGCCACCTTGGCATAGTCGCCCACCGTTATGTTCCCGAGAACCTTGGCTCCGGCCCCCAGCAGTACGCCGCGGCCGATCTTGGGATGCCGGTCCCCAAGTTCCGAACCGGTTCCGCCGAGGGTCACCCCATGAAGCATCGAGACATCGTCGCCCACGACCGCGGTCTCGCCGATGACAATGCCCGTCCCGTGATCGACAAAGATACCTGAGCCCAGTTGCGCAGCAGGATGGATATCGACCTGAAAGACCTCGCTGATCCGGCTTTGCAGATAGAAGGCCAGGGTATAGCGCCCGTGAGACCACATCCAGTGTCCGACACGGTAGGTCTGTAGAGCCATGAACCCCTTGAAGAACAGAAAGGGTTGCACGTAGCCCTTGCAGGCCGGGTCACGCTCGAAAACTGCCTTCAGGTCCGCCTCGGCGGCCGCGACAATTCCAGGGTCTGCTGCAAAGGCCTCCTGGGCGAACTCCCGTGCGCTCATGGCGCGCAGTTCCTGATCCCCCAGCTTTCGGGCCATCTGATAAGACAGGGCATCGGCAAGCCCGTCATGAGCCAGGATGACCGAATTGAGCAGGCTGGCCAGCGCAGGTTCCTCCCTGGATGCGCGCTCGGCCTCGTTGCGCAAGGCGGCCCAGACAGGAGGCGGATTGGCCGGTTCAACGACTTCAAGACGTGTGGCCATCGTGGCCTCCCTGAAAGCTCGGGCCTATCCTAGCACAAGACGCGCCAGTTGCTCCGAAAGCTCGCCCTTGGTGGCCATGTGGTAGGTCCGTAGCAACATAGCAACAGTCAGGGCATCTTCGATATGGCCTTCCGTTGCTGCAGTCAGGACTTCCTGAAAAGGCGCTCGAACAATGGCGAAGTCTTCCGTTGGATCGGGTTCCGTCCGGGTCTGGCTGAGCCCCGTCGCCAGGTATCCAAAGGCGCGTTCGTCCGTGACGGAGTTGGACATCTGCATCCGCAGGATCAGACGCCAATCTGCGGCCAGCAATCCAGCCTCCTCCCGAAGCTCCCTTCGACCACTCTCCATGGGATCGGTATCGAGCGCGCCGCCGCCTTCCGGAATTTCCCAGCTGTATCCCAGGGGAAAACGGTTCTGTCCCACCAGCGTGACGGTTCCATCTTCATGGAGTGGAAGCACGGCGATCGCGTAGTTCTTCATCTCGACCAGTCCGTAAGGCGCCTTGGCCCCGGTCGGAGCCTGGGCTTCAAACTCACGCACCCTGATCCACGGGTTATCATACAGGATCCTGTCGGCGCCCCGTTGCCAGGGTCGACCATGCGCCTTCATCCAGCCGGGTTTCGAAGTCATGGCTTTGGACCGTTGCCTGTTTCAGGCTCCGGTCTTAGACCTTACAGGCTGTGCACAGAAAGCCCCTCATGATGAAGGCTCTTGCCCCTTTCGTTCTGGCTGCCTCATTGGGTTGGTCCTTCGCCGGACTGGCGCAGGCTTCCGAGGCCAATCTCGGTCGGGAGGGCCTTGTCGCACTGGCCCGCAGCAACGGCATGCTCTGCAACCAATGGCGCGCCAGGGACGGAAGCTGCGAGGATGTCGGGTTTCTGGAAATGATCAGCGACGCTGAAGTTCGACAGACATACCGATTTCGCCTCTCCCTTGAACCCGATCTGGAAGTTGTGGTCCGCGAAACGGCGCAGCTTGACGGCGACTCCCTCTGCTCGGTCTTCAGCCTGGACGACATCGAGGTGACGGTGCTGGCCGACGGCAGCCCTGCGTCAGCAGAGCAAGCGACGGCCATTACGCTGCTCTATCGGGAAGCCCTGGCAGAGTTCGAAGGCAAGAAGGCCTGCGAGACCTATTTCCGGAACAGCGCAACACAGGAACTCAGAACGGTCGTCACCGTGGACGGAGAACTGACCCCGACCCTGGACAATGTCTATCGGCTTCTGGGGCCGGACGACCGGATCCATTTGCGCCCCATGGACACCGGCGAAGATCCAGCCAGGCAGGACATCTGACCGGCCGTGAGAATCAACACGCCTCCTTCGCCAGAGTTCGGCCATCCCCTGCCGCAAGCAGCATCTCAATCGGTCATCGATGCGATGGCGCGACGCCGGTCAACCTCGGCCGCGAGTCTGACCCGACCGGCTCCGTCGGGTCTGGAACTGGCGGACCTGCTGCGACTGGCCGCGAGGGTGCCTGATCACGGCAAACTCGCGCCCTGGCGATTTGTAGTCCTGCAGGGCCCTGAGAAGGATGACTTTGTCAGCCGGCTGGAGGCCATTGCCGCTGCCAACGCCCAGGCCGGCAAACTGACCGCCAAACTGGGAAAACTGAAGGCGCCGCCGCTGGCGGTCGTGGTTGTGTCTTCGCCGCGGTCTGGCGACATCCCGGTTTGGGAACAGACCCTTTCGGCCGGCGCCGTCTGCTATGCCTTGCTGCTGGCGGCCAATGCGATGGGGTTTGGCGCCAACTGGATCACAGACTGGTACTCCTATGACCCTTCGGCCCAGACGCTTCTGGGATTGGGTCCTGACGAAACGGTGGCGGGCTTTGTCCTGATCGGGACGACGAGCGAACCGCCATCGGAACGCGCAAGGCCGGATGTGGCGCAACTGACGACCCATTGGAAACCTCCAGGATGAACGGGGTTTAACTGGCCGCCGGGGCTCCGGACGGTTACCTAGGCGTGCTCCTCAAGTCTATGGATCCTGCCATGCGCCTGCACGTCGCCGCCTTGATCGCCCCGTCGTTCCTCCTGTGTTCGACGGCGATCGCCGCTGCACCCCTTCCCACCTATGATCAGGTCGGCTTGCGCTGGAAAAATCCGCCCAACGTGGTCGATATGGCCAAGCAGTATCCGACCCGGGCAAAGGTCAAGAACATTGGACGGGGACTCGCAGAGGTTTCCTGTACCGCGCGGGGCAACGGACGCCTAGACTGCCGGACGATCAACGAATACCCGGCCAATGTTGGATTCGGTGACGCCGCGCTGAATGTCATGCGCAGAGCCAGCGTTGAATCCGTCGATGGACGCACGCCTGCGGGCCGCACCTTCGGCTTCCGTCTGCGATTTGGAGCCTGGTCGGCAAAATCCCTGCCTGACCAGTTTCAGCCCGGCCCCGGTCTCCGCTGGGCCGCCTTCCCGACCATGACCGAGTGGAACATGACCGGACAGGACCGATACGAGACCTGGAAAGCAAGTTTCGACTGCCTGGGCCAGGCAGATGGACGTGTAGACTGTCGTCCGACAGGTTCGGACCCAGAAGCCCCCGCGTTTCTGAATGCTGCAAGCCAGGCCATGTCCAAGGCCCGAATCGAAAGAGCGGACGGCCAGTCGCCGGAAGGCGCCCGCTTCAGCTGGACGGTCAGCGTCATGCGCCAGAACTGGTGCAATCCTGGCAAGGAAGATATCTTCCAGGGCGACGGGACGCCCGCTTCATCTGCGCGCTGCATCCCGGGGCAGGTTCAGATCCGATAGCCGGTTCGCGCTACCCGCGTCCCCGATAGGGGGCGACACCCTGATCCGGTAGCCACAGTCCATCCGGAGCGGGCCCGCTCTGCCAGAATACGTCGATCGGAATGCCGCCGCGGGGGTACCAGTAACCGCCGATCCTCAACCAGCGAGGCTGGGCCGTTTCGAACAGTCTTCGTCCGACCGCGACCGTGCAGTCCTCGTGGAAGGCGCCGTGATTGCGGAACGAGGCCAGAAACAGTTTCAGGGACTTGGATTCGACGAGCCAGTCAGCCGGCGCGTAATCGATCACGAGGTGGGCGAAATCGGGCTGGCCGGTCACCGGACAGAGCGATGTGAACTCCGGCGCCGTAAACCTGGCCAGGTACAGGGTGTCGGCCTGGGGGTTGGGCACCCGTTCGAGCACCGCAGCGTCCGGACTGTCGGGCGTCGTTGAAACACGGCCAAGCTGGGTCAGGTGAGTTTCTTGCATTGGCGGCGCTGTAGACGTCCTGCAGGAAGGGGACAAGTCCGCCTGCACGCGCTATCTGGTCCCCACAGGCACAAAAGCAGGACCAGGGAGCGACGGAATGGCAGGCAGGGATTTCAGCGACTATGTCGTGCTGGTGACGGGCGCCTCCACGGGGCTGGGTCGCGCGATTGCCGTGGAGGTGGCGGAACGCGGCGCCAGTGTGGTGATCATCAACTATGCCCGCAGTGAGGAAGAGGCCGCGGAAACGGCCCGGCAGGTCGAGGCGCATGGGGCCAAGGCGGTTCTTGCGCAGGGCGATGTCGCAGACGATGCGGCCTGCAGGGCTATTGCAGCCGCTGCAGAACCCTATGGCCGGATCGACGCCCTGTTCAACAACGCGGGCATGACCAAGTTCGCGCCCAACCATGCAGACCTTGACGCCGTCAACAGCGAGGATTTTCTGCGGCTCTATGCCGTCAATGTCGTCGGCGCCTTTCAGATGATCCGCGCCTGCCGCACCTTGCTGGAAGCAGCGCCGGCGCCGGGCGCAGTAGTCAATACATCGTCGATTGCCGCCGTAACCGGCATCGGGTCTTCGGTGCCCTACGCAGCGTCCAAGGGCGCCATGACCACCATGACCCTTTCGCTGGCGCGCTCTCTGGCGCCGCGCATCCGGGTAAACGCCGTGTGTCCCGGCTTCATCGATACGCCCTGGTTCGGCAAGTCCATGCCCGCCCAATCCGTCGAACGACTTCGTCAGGGAACAGCCAACGCAACCCCCCTCAAGGTCGCTTCCAATGCGGAAGACATTGCCGGAGCTGCGGTTTTCCTTGCGGCGCCAGCATCGAGACATGTGACCGGTGAGACTTTGTTGGTCGATGCCGGGACTCACCTCGGCTTCGCCTCGATGTCCATGCGATGAGTCGAAACCCTCGGTTACAAGAGTTTAAGCAACCTGCTCTTGCTTCCTGAAGGTGTTTCATGGTCTTTTGAATCGCCCAAATGTTGGGCGAGGGGTTTTCAGGCCGCTTATTTTTGTATCAATGGCGCGTCTGATTGGACTGCAACGTCTGTCCCGGTTCGAGTCTGGACCGCTCCACGCTCATTCTGGCTGCGACTTCCGATCGAAGAGACGGGGGCGACGCTGGGCGCCGATCAAAGCGCGTTTTGCGCCAAACAAAAGGGGATAGTGATGAAATTCTGGAAACTGGCTCTCTGTGGCGCTGCGGCGTCCCTGGCCATCGCGGGCGCTGCGGCGGCCCAGGACGATAGCGGCGTTTCGTTTTCCTACAACGCCGGTATCGCCACCGACTATGTGTTCCGTGGCATCAGCCAGACCGACAGCGAGCAGCTGTTTGGCGGCATCGACCTGTCGGCCGACAAGTTCTATGCCGGCGCCTGGCTCTCGAACGTCGACTTCGGCGACAGCACCGACGCTGAACTGGATCTGTATGTCGGCGTGAAGCCGGAACTGGGTCCGGTGACCCTGGACCTGGCCGCGATCTATTACGGCTACATCGGCGAAGCCAAGAACGCTGACTACGAGTACGCCGAGCTCAAGGCCGCCGGCTCCATTCCGGTCGGTCCGGCCACCCTCGGGATCGCCAGCTACTACTCGCCGGAGTTCTTCGCCAACACCGGACAGGCCACCTACGTCGAAGGCAACGGCGCCTGGGCGATCAATGACCAGTGGTCGATCGGCGGTGCGGTCGGCAAGCAGTATATCGAAAATGCGGCCGACTACACCACCTGGAACCTGGGCGTGGGCTGGGCTCCGATCGAGCATGTCGCTTTTGATCTGCGCTACAGCGACAGCGATCTGGACTGCGCCATCTACTGCGGCGAAAAGGTTGTCCTGACGCTCAAGACCGTTTGGCCGTAGGCTGAATCGTCCTCTTGAACACCAGCCCGCTTCCTCCCTGGGCTGATGTACGGAAAGCCGTTGCGGCGTGACCGCGGCGGCTTTTTCGTTTTTGCGTTCCCCTTGCCGCCAGACGGCCTTGGTCGCTATCGGTAGCCGATGGACAGTTTCTCCAGCCTGATCGCGCCCATCACTCCGGAGCAGTTCTTTTCGGACTATTATGGGAAAAAGCCGCTGCATGTCGCGGCCTCAGCCGGGACTCGAGGGAGCCTGCTGGACTGGTCAGGGCTGAACGCCCTTCTGTCCGTGTCGTCCGCCTGGACAGAAGCCCGCCTGAAGCTGTTCATCGAAGGCCGCCAGATAGCCCCTGAACACTATTGCGATCGGATCCAGACGATTGATGGCGAACAGAGCCGGGTCAATCCACGCAAGGTCCAGGTCTTCCTATCCATGGGGGCCAGCCTGGTCGCCAATCTTGTCGAGACCCTGACCCCTGAACTCAGGGCCATGGCCAGGATGCTGGAGCGGGAACTGGTCGGTCTGACGGCCGCCAATATCTACTGTTCGTTCGGCGGCAGGCGCGCCTTCAACAGTCACTACGACTCCCATGAGGTGTTTGCGATCCACACGGAGGGAGAGAAGGTCTGGAATATTTACGAGGGCCGAGCCGATAACCCGGTCGTCGCTCCTGCCGATCATCCGGACCTGCAACGGTCTCTCGACCAGCAGAAGGGCCGCTTGCTGCAGTCGGTCATCATGCGGCCTGGCGACATGCTCTACATTCCACGGGGCCAGTTTCACGATGCTCTGGCCAGCAGTGCCGCGTCACTGCATGTCACATTCTCGGTAGAGCCCCGTAACGGACGGATACTGCTACGCCTGCTGGAACAGGAGTGCCTCAATGACAGCGCCTTTCGCGCCTATCTTCCGCGTGCCGGCACAGACGCAGGCGCAGGCCTGAAAGCGCATCTGGCCGACCTGGCGGAGCGACTGAAGGCCATGGTGACGGCCCCGGCCTTTCTTTCCGAGGTCATGGAGATGCAGCAGGCAATCCGTGGCGAACTCACGGAATACGACCTCCCGAGCACCAGGCCGCTGACGGCCTATTCCGTGGCGCCAGGGCAGCCGGCAGAAATCGTCCGGTCCGTGGAGGGCTGGAGTCTGAGAACCCGCGCTGGCGTGATTCCCCTGGACGGCGTTCAGAAGGCGGCGGCCTGGCTGATCGGGCGACCTGCCTTCACGACCGAAGAGCTGTCAGCCTGGTTCCCCATGACAGACCCCGCACTGTTGCATGGCCTCCTCCAGCGGTTGGTCCGGGTCGGACTGATCGTCCCTCGAGGGCAATGACCCAGCCTGAAGCGACCGGCCGTCGAATGCAACTCCGACGAGCCATCAACCTGCAAGCTTGCTCGCACATGCCTTATTTGGTTCTGTCGCCAGGCTTTCATGAAACCCCGGGGACCTCCATATGGCCAGCTTGGCCGACAGGCAGCTTAGCGCCGCGCGCGCCATTATTCCGCTGATTGCGGAACATCTGAAAGGCGACCTGTCTATCCGTCTCTGGAACGGAGAGGTCTTGCCGCTGGGAGACGACGCCCGCAGCGACCTCTGCATCACCATCAAGTCTCCCAATACGGCGCGGCGGCTGATGACCAAACCAGGCCTCATGACCGTCTTCGAGCTTTTTGCCAGCGGCGATATCGGCGTTTTGGGCGGTAGCCCCGTCGATGCCGCCGACCGACTTGAGCATCAGAATGTCGTTCGGCTGGCGAAGCGTGTCGACAAGTGGAAACTGGCCCGCCTGGCCTGGCCCTTCCTGCTGGCGCGTGAGCCCACGGCGGAGCAGTTGGCGGCCTATGACACGTCCAGGGTCGCCCAGGCCTTCGAGGGCGGCCGAGACGACAAGGCCCTGATCGATTTTCACTACAACGTATCCAACGCCTTCTATGCGATGTTTCTCGACAGGGAGATGGTCTATTCGACCGGCTATTTCCCGCACCCGGACGCCAGCCTGGACGAGGCGCAGCGCGTCAAGCTGGACCTGATCTGTCGCAAGCTGCAGTTGGCTCCCGGCCATCACCTGCTGGATATTGGCTGTGGCTGGGGCGGTCTGGCTGTGCATGCCGCCGTTCATTTCGGCGCGACCGTTCACGGGGTGACCCTGTCCCAGGCCCAGCATGACTATGCCACAGAAAAGGTTGCGCGGCTCGGCCTGGAGGATCGCATCAGGATCGAGCTGCGCGACTATCGCTCGGTGACCGGGTCAGCGGTCTATGACGCCATCGCCCAGGTGGAAATGTTCGAGCATGTCGGGATCAACAATCACGAAATGCACTTCGACCATATCCGGAGACTGTTGAAGCCCCAGGGCATGCACTTCCACCAGGCGACCGTCCGACGGGTCGACCGGGATCTCGCCGAGTTCCGGCGGGTCCGGCCGACCATGGAGGTGATCACGCGCTACATCTTCCCTGGCGGCGAACTGGACTATATCGGCCTGACCGTCACCAACCTGGGACGCCTCGGTTTCGAGGTGCAGGATGTTGAAAACATGCGGGAACACTACCGCCTGACCCTGAGGCAATGGGCCCAGAGACTCTATGCAAACATGGAGCCGGCTTCGAAGGAAATCGGCGTTTCCAGGGCCCGCATGTGGTTGCTGTACCTGACCCTGTTCGCCCATGGCTTCAAACTGGGCTACGTGCTTTGCTATCAGGTCGTGGCCTCGCGGGGCGATCTCACCCAGTCGCGAATGCCCCTGACCCGCGATCATCTGAAGGTCACCGCAAGCGCCTGAGCGCCTTCATCTCGACATCCAGGGTTTGGACTTTGAGGAGGAATGAGCCGCAGCGGCCTGCTCCCTCTGGAAGCGGCCGCCCCTCGGCGGCTTGGGCTTGGCGTCAATGGCGGCGTTCTTCAGACGCAGGGCCCGCTGGATCGGGGTTTCATCCGGCGACGGTTCGGATGCGGCATCCGGCCGCTTGCTGTCCTCGGTCATGGTCCTGATCCTCTCCGGCCGCACAGCGGCCCGTTACCGCCTCGATCTGGTAGGGACGGTGGGACTCGAACCCACACGGATTGCTCCAACGGATTTTAAGTCCGCTGCGTCTACCATTCCGCCACGTCCCCTCGCCCCCTGTAGACGCGGGGTAGGGTGCAAATTCAAGCGGAACCGCAAGGATCCCAGTCGTTCTGTTTCAGCCGCCGATGCCGCCCTGGCTGGCGCGAATCGCTTCCCGATTGTCCAGGGTTCTGCGGGTCGGGTCGATGAACTGGTCGGCGTTGTCCTTCAGTCGCTGGCGTTCGGCGGCCGTCATGCAGATCTTCTGAGGTCGGTTGGAACCAACGACATGCTCCCGTTTGCAGATCATGCGGTTGGGGTCGTCGGGCCCGCCTTTTGCCGGCGCCGGGGCAGGCGCCGGCTGGGCGCCAGCGGCGGGCGCAGGCTCTGTCGCGGCCTGGACGGCGGACGCCAAAAGACAAAGACAGATCGAAGCGGCCAGGATCATGCGCATGGGGTACTCGCGACAAACACGGGTTGTGAGGGGCCAATGAGCCGTCAGGCCCCTTCGCTGTCAAGCACGGTGATGGCGTTGACGCCTGCCGCTTCCAGGGCGGCGATCAGATCAACCTGCGCCGCCTCGATCATCGCCCGGTCGCGCCCGCGAATGACCAGCTGGCTGCCATATCCCGCGGGCGAAAAGAAAGGATAGCTGCCCATGGAAAGATCCGGATAGGCCTTGGCCGTGGTTTCCAGCGGCAGGGCCATGACTCCCTCGCCAAAGCCCTCGACCCGCAGGGTGCGAGAGATGACCACCACGCCGCTGCGCAGGCGATGGCCGATATCCTCCAGCATGCCCCGCATGATGGTCGGCACCCCGGCCAGGACAAAGACATTGCCGATTTGAAATCCCGGCGGCCCCTGGACAGGGTTTTTCACCAGGCTGCCGCCTTCCGGCACCCGGGCCATGCGACGGCGGGCGGCGTTGAGCTCGCCGGCCCAGCGCGACTGCATCATCTGGATGATTTCAGGATGCTCATAGAGCGGGACATCAAAGGCCTTGGCCACGCAGTCGGCGGTGATGTCGTCATGGGTCGGGCCAATGCCGCCCGTGGTGAACAGATAGTCGTAGCGCTCTCGCAGGCTGTTCACCGCCGCCACGATCTCGGCCTCCACGTCGCCCACCACCCGCGCCTCGGCCAGGTCGACCCCGTGGGTTCCCAGGAACTTGGCGATGGAATTGAGGTTGGTGTCCTGGGTGCGGCCCGACAGGATCTCGTCGCCGATGATCAGCACAGCCGCCGTCACGGGGGTGGGGTTGGCCATGGCGCAGATCTTTCCTTGCTTTGGAATGTGTTCGGGACTTAGAGCGGCCATGCGCCTGCCTCAACCCCTTGTGAAGGGCATCCTCACCCGTCGCTACAAACGCTTCCTCGCCGAGGTGGTTCTGGACGACGGCCGCACTGTCACCGCCCATTGCCCCAACCCCGGCGCCATGCTGGGCCTGAACCAGCCCGGGATGACGGTCTGGCTGTCATCGTCCAGCGACCCCAGGCGAAAACTGGCCTTCACCCTGGAACTGGTCGAGGCGGACGGCGGCCTGGTCGGGATCAACACCCAGCACCCCAACCGCCTGGTCTCCGAGGCCCTTTCGGCCGGCGCCATCCCCGAACTGGCCGGCTATGAAACGGTCCGTCCGGAGGTGGCCTATGGTCAGGCCAGCCGCGTCGACTTTCTGCTCAGCGGACCGGATCGTCCAGACTGCTGGCTCGAGGTCAAGAACTGTCACCTGATGCGAACGCCCGGCCTTGCCGAGTTTCCGGACTGCGTCGCGGCGCGTTCCACCAAGCATCTGCGTGAACTTGCAGCCCGAGTGGAGGCAGGTGACCGGGCGGTGGTCCTTTTTGTGGTGCAACGCGAGGACTGCCCGAGCTTCGGCGCTTGCCACGATCTGGATCCGGAGTTCGCCGCGACCTTGCTGCGTGTCGCCGAACAGGGCGTTGGCGTTCTGGTCTATGCCTGCGAGATGAACACTGCGGAGATCCTGATCAAGCGCCCCATCGCATGGCTGAGATGAAGCCTCGCCCCAGGAACGGTCCCGTCCGGCCGATAAGTGTCCGGCGCCACCCCTCCAGGTATTTTGGACTTTGATTGCCGATCTGGCCCTACTGGCGATATTCTTTGCGCCTGCAGCGTTCGGCTTTCCGCTAGCGGCACGGTCCTACCCGTGGCAGCGGCCGACTGTCGGACCATACCTTTGGTTTGTGCTGGTCCTTTCGGCCCCCTTGTTGGCCTTACTCATTCTGCAGACCTTCTTCACCCTGCCCGCCGGAACCTGCCTCGAGCGTCCACTGAATGATCTTCCATTGTGGGTCGCAGCCAGCAGTATTGCCCTCGCCATTGCCCTCGTGATCATGGCGCCCAACCATCGACGCTTCATGGCTGGAATCGCCCTCGCCCTCTGTCCGCCAACCGTGCTCTGGTCCTTCAGTGTCACAATGTCGTTGGCGGGATGCTGGATCTAGTCGCGAAGACGATGCGGCTGCATGCAGTGTTGGCTGTAGTGATAGGGAGACCGCCCGGGCCGGCGCCGATAGATTGCCTCGCCAGCCGTTCGACCCTAACGTGAACGATGAGCGGTCAAGTCACCCATGTCGGAATAGGGAAGTCATGTCGAATCTCCGCATTGACCCCGGAAGCTTTTCCGGGTTCGCGCCCTCTCGCGAGGCCAGAACGGTTCGTGGAGTCGCGAGACGAACCGACAAGGGCTCCCTGCTGCTCCGTCGTTGGGCAGGCTGCTGGATCGACTTCATCGCGCTTTTTCTGATTGTCATGGCTTTCGGGGGCCTGGCGCAGCTTCAGGAATGGTTCGTCCTTGTCGGGTTCATCCCGCTACTGGGCTATTTTCCCGTCTGCGAATGGCGCTGGGGCAAGACCCTTGGCAAGCTTGTGACGGGTCTGGTCGTGGTCAATGACAAGGGACGGCCACCCGGTATCGGACAGGCGGTTGTCAGGACCCTGTTCCGGCTGATCGAGGTCAACCCCTTCTTCTTTGGCGGTATCCCCGCAGGAATCATGGTCGCCGTGACGGAACACCGTCAACGCCTGGGTGACCTGGTTTCCGGCACCTACGTCATTCTGGCGGAAGACGTGAAATACCTGTCCCCCGATACGACCATCGCGGAGGTTTTCGACTGACCGAGGCCGGCCTTATCGCTTCACAGGCTTCTCCAGATCGGCCACCGCCTCCAGCACCGTATCGACCCGCGAGCGGATCAGGGCCTGGGCGTCGTCCAGGCCCTGGTTGTAGAAATAGGGGCCAAGGGTCTCCGACAGCCAGGTCAGCAGGTCGTCGCCGTCGGTGGGATAGATTTCCACATCGTGGGCGTCCTTGAGACGCCGGACGATCAGGCGGGACAGGGTTTCGCGGGTTTGGCGGTCAAAGGTTATGCTGGACATCGCGTGATGGCCCCTGTCTGCGCTGTTGCAGCGGATGTTGAACTTCCGTGCTATGATTGCGACATAAGGACCAACATTTTTGTCGCCGGCCGGCCGTCCGGCGGCACGGAACCGCCTGATGACCCTGACAGACCACAACGACCTGACCTTTCAAACCCGCACCCGCGACATCAAGATTCATGGGCCTGAGGGGTTCGAGGGCATGCGCAAGGCCGGTCGTCTGGCGGCCGAATGCCTCGACATGCTGATCCCGCATGTCCTGCCGGGCGTGCAGACCCTGGATCTGGACCGGCTTGCGCGGGAATTTGTGCTCGACCATGGCGCCCTGCCCGCCTGCCTGGGCTACAAGGGTTATGGCCACACTGTGTGCATCTCCCGCAACCATGTGGTCTGTCACGGCATTCCCGGCGACTGGGCCCTGCGCGAGGGCGATGTGGTCAATATCGACGTGACGGTCATCGTAGACGGCTGGCATGGCGATACCAGCCGGATGTACGGCGTCGGCCCGGTGAATGCGCGGGCCCGCCGCCTGGTCGATGTCACCTATCGCGGCCTGGAACTGGGCCTGGCGGCGGTCAAGCCGGGCGCCACCTTTGGCGACATCGGCCATGCCATACAGACCCATGTGGAATCACAGCGATGTTCGGTCGTACGTGACTTCTGCGGCCATGGCCTTGGCCGGGTGTTCCATGACGAGCCCAATGTCGTACATTTCGGCCGGCCCGGAACGGGTCCCCTGCTGAAGCCGGGCATGTTTTTCACCGTCGAGCCCATGGTCAATCTGGGCAAGCCGCAGGTGAAGGTGCTGAGCGATGGCTGGACGGCGGTGACCCGCGACAAGTCCCTGTCGGCCCAGTGCGAGCATTCCGTGGGCGTGCTGGAGGATGGTATGGTCGAGGTCTTCACCGCCTCTCCGACCGGGCAGTTCAAGCCGCCCATTCTGGCGGACTAAGTCCGGTTCAGGTTGCAGAAACCGGCTTGCAATCTTCGAACAGATAGGGAACATTCGGTCTCATGGGACAGGGTGTTTCCGTCGAGGAGTTTTCGGGCGCCGCTGTCATTGACCGGGCGGCGCGTCCTGTCGCTGACGAAACGGCCTGGAAAGGGCTCCAGGCTCCGCAGACCGTGGAACGGACCCAACCCCACTATCTCGGCCATCGCGACCGGCTCCGGGATCGCGCCTTCCGTGGCGGCCTGGGCGCCCTGCCCGATTATGAATTGCTGGAGCTGTTCCTGTACCGGACCTTCGCGCGTGGCGACGTCAAGCCCACGGCCAAGGCCCTGCTGACCCGCTTCGGGTCATTGTCCGGGGTGCTGGCCGCTTCGGACGCCGAGCTGCGAACGGTCAAGGGAATCGGCGAGGCGGCAGCCCTCGACCTGCGGCTTCTGCATGAAGCGACCTTGCGGGTCGGCCGGGAAGCGGTCGGACGCCGGACGGTGATATCCTCCTGGTCGGCCCTGCTGGCCTATACAAAGGTCGCCCTGGCCAACGAACCGCGCGAGCAGTTCCGGGTCCTGTTCCTGGACAAGAAGAACCAGTTGATCGCCGACGAAATCCAGAACCGCGGCACCGTCGACCATGCCCCCGTCTATCCCCGGGAAGTCATGCGCCGGGCGCTGGAGCTGTCTTCCAGCAATGTCATCCTCGTGCACAATCACCCCAGCGGCGATCCGACCCCCTCCCATGCCGATGTGGACATGACCCGCCAGGTCGTCGAGGCGGGCCGGGCCCTGAAGATCGGCGTCCATGACCACCTGGTGGTCGGCCGGGACGGCGTCGCCAGCTTCAAGTCCCTGGGGCTCATGTAGGGGCCCGACCTTCGATCAGGCCTCCGCCGCCCAGGCGAGGTATTCCGGTGTCTGGAGAAGACCCTGCCAATAGGATGTCGCAACGCCCGTGGCGTCTCCAAACTGTGCGAGGTCGATGCCATAGGTTTCGAACCGGGTTGCGACGGGCGTGAAGAAGGCGTCAGCAATTGTCCAGTTCCCCAGAAGGTAGGGGCCGCCCGAGCGGCCCAGCAGGCCTGTCCAGAGATCGACAATCCGGCGGATGTCGCGGCTGACGTCCTCGTCCGGTTCCACTGTCAGGCGCGCGCCGATGTCCATCGGGCAGGCACGGCGAAGCGCAGAAAAGCCGCTGTGCATCTCTGCCGTCGCGGACCGAGCCAGGGCCCTGTCACCCGAATCCGAGGGCCAGAGGCCCGCTTCGGGAAACCGCTCGCCAAGATATTCGCAGATCGCCAGCGAATCCCAGATCAGCAGCTCCCCGTCCTTCAGGACAGGAACCAGCCCGGAGGGCGAATGACGGCTGATCTCAGCGGTCGACAGTTCCACTTCGCGAAGCGGAATCAAGGTCTCGTCAAAGGCTGCGCCCGTGCGCTTGAGCGCCAACCAGGGCCGCAAGGACCAGGTCGACCAACGTTTGGTTCCAATGACGATTTCCATATCGGACGCTCCTTTGAAAACCGGCTATTGGCGCCGCCGACTATCCGGGCTCTAGTGTCACAAAACCAATAGAACAAGCGTTTGAGGAAACAGCCCATGACCGACGCCGCAGGCCCGGCGCCGAACGAGCCCAACCCGGCTCCCCTGACTTCGGCTTCGACCGGCATGATCGAGCCGTTGACAAAGGGGTACCGTCAGTATGCCCTGGGCATGCTGCTGGTTGTCTACACCTTGAATTTCCTCGACCGGCAGGTGGTCAATATCCTGGCCGAACCCATCAAGCGGGATCTGGGCCTGGCGGACTGGCAACTGGGCATGATGACCGGTCTGGCCTTCGCCCTGTTCTACACATTCCTTGGCATTCCGATCGCCCGCAAGGCCGAGCGTTCGCACCGCCCCTTCATCATCGCGATCTCGATCGCGGTTTGGAGCGGCTTCACTGTGCTCTGTGGCTTTGCCCAGAACTTCTGGCAGCTGATTCTCTTCCGGATCGGGGTCGGCGTGGGGGAAGCCGGCTGCACGCCGCCATCTCACTCCTTGATCACTGACTATGTTCCCCGGGAGATGCGCGCTTCGGCCATCGCCTTTTATTCAATGGGCACACCGCTGGGCAGTCTGATCGGGCTGGCCATGGGGGGGCTGATCGCCGACGCCTATGGCTGGCGGATGGCCTTCATCGTCGCAGGCGCCCCCGGGGTGATCGTGGCGATCATCGCGGCCCTGACCCTGGTCGAACCGCGCAGGAAACTGGCGGCGGATCTGGCCGCCCGGGCGGCGGCCCCGGCCATCAGTTTCGGCGCCGCCCTGGCGGTGCTGATGTCCAAAAAAACCTTCTGGCTCATTGCGTTTGCGGCCGCCATCAAGGCTTTCATCGGCTACGGCCATGCTCCCTTCACCGCCTCCTTCTTCTTCCGCAATCATGGACCGCAACTGGTCGAACTGGCGGCCTGGCTATCGGATGCAATGAACCGAACCTTCTCGGTGCTGCCCGGACTGGCTGACATCAACATCAAGCTGGGCGTTACAGGCTTCCTCGGAATTGCCCTGAGCGCGGTTGGCGGAACGGCCGGAGTGTTTGGCGCCTGGCTGGGCGGCTATATTGCCGACCGCCTCGGCGCGAAGGATCTCCGGGCCTATGTCGTGGTCCCGGCCATCGCTTCGGTCATCACCATTCCGATCTACATACTTGGCGTCACAGTCGGCGATGCGGGCGCCGCAGTCCTGATTCTGGCCATTCCGGCGATCCTCGGTACGCTCTGGTACGGACCGGTCTATGCGACCGCCCAGAGCATCGTTGAGCCCCATATGAGGGCAACCTGCGCTGCGATCCTCCTGTTCATCATCAATCTGGTAGGCCTCGGCCTGGGTCCCCTGGCCGTCGGCATCCTCAGCGATGTTTTTGCCGGCCCGCTTGGCATGGGCGAATCCGAAGGCGTGCGGTGGGCGCTGATCAGTTCCACCATGATCGGGCTGGTCGCCTTCATGCTGTTCTGGATGGCGCGAAAGACGATCCGCGAAGAAATGGTCAGCTGACTCCAGCCTGCCCGAACGACACCATCAGCTCCGCAACCATGCGGCGAGGACATAGTTAATGACCGACACCGCCGAGGGGGCTGCATCCGCAGCCCCAGCCGCCTATCCCGGCCAGGGCACCAAGCCCTATCGCGCCTATGTGCTGATGGCCCTGCTCACGGTCTACACCTTCAACTTCATTGACCGGGTCGTGGTGTCCATCCTTCAGGAGGACATCAAGAGGGAGTTCGACCTTTCTGATCTGCAACTCGGGCTGCTGGGCGGGCCAGCCTTTGCCGTGCTCTACACATTCCTGGGCATCCCCCTGGCAAGGCTCGCTGAGCGCTACAACCGGATGACACTGCTGTCGGTCTGCGTTGCGCTCTGGAGCGCCATGACCGCCGCCTGCGGGTTTGCGTCCTCCTATGCGATGCTTTTTGCAGCCAGAATTGGGGTCAGCGTTGGTGAGGCAGGCTGCACGCCGCCGGCCCAATCGGTCATCTCGGACTATTTTCCTGCGGACAAGCGGGCTACGGCTATCTCGGTCTATGCGCTGGGCGTACCGGTTGGCTCCATGCTGGCGGCCATCGGCGGCGGGCTGATGCTGGAGTATTTTGGCTGGCGGGAAGCCTTTATTGTTCTGGGACTGCCTGGCCTTCTCCTGGCCATTGTCATCAAGCTGACGGTCAAGGAGCCGGTTCGCGCAGGCTCGATCTCCGGCATCAAGGCTCCCAGTTTTGTGGCGGCGTTTCAGGCGCTGGCGAAAAAGTCGACCTTCTGGCACATCGCCCTGGGATCGGCCGTTGCTTCGTTTGTTGGCTATGGCGTCGGTCAGTACCTGAACTCCTACCTGATCCGCACCCATGAGCTGACGCCTCTCCAGGCCTCCCAACTGACGGGCATCGTTCTGGGGGTAGCCGCGGCCTTCGGCACCTTCTTTGCTGGCTGGCTGGCCGACCAGATGATCCGTCGGCACCCCAACGCCCTTGCCTGGCTCCCGGCCCTGGGCTTCTTCATTGCGACGCCGTTCTATCTCGTCGGTTACATGGCGCCCAATCTGTGGATCGGGGTGCCATTCCTCGTCGTCGGCGCCGTCACCCACTATTTCTACCTTGGATGCATGTATGCCTCGGTCCAGGGCATTGTGGAGCCGAGGATGCGGGCGACATCGACGGCCGTGCTGCTCTTCATCGTCAATCTCCTGGGCTACGGTCTCGGCCCGCCTGCCATCGGCGCCCTGAGCGATTTCCTCGCAGGCTTCAATCTTCAGGCTGCAGGACTGATCGCGGCAGACTGCGGCAAGGCGGCGCTTCTGGCCAACAAGACGGCCTGCGCGGTGGCGTCCGAGTTTGGTCTGCGCTGGGCCATCTTCATCGGCCTGTTCGGTTACCTCTGGGCTGGCGTCCACTTCCTGCTGGCCTGGCGGACGCTGCGCCGCGACTGGGTGGGTTGAAGCGGTTGACAGCAGCATGCCCTGCAGCCACTAGCCGGGCATGATTTCTCGCTACGCACGCCCCGAAGCGGCGGCCATCTGGTCGCCGCAGACCCGCTACCAGATCTGGTTCGAGATCGAAGCCCATGCGGCTGACGCCATGGCCAGTCTCGGGGTCATCCCCGAGGAGGCCGCCAGAGCCATCTGGGCCGGAGGCAAGGATGTCGTCTGGGATGCGGACCGGATTGACGAGATCGAGCGGGTCACCAAACATGACGTCATTGCGTTCCTGACCCATGTCTCGGAGGTGGTCGGGCCGGAAGCGCGGTTCCTGCACCAGGGCATGACCAGTTCCGACGTGCTGGATACCTGTCTCGCAGTCCAGATGTCTCGCGCAACGGATCTGTTGATCGAAGACGTGGACATGGTTCTGTCGGCGCTGCGGCGGCGAGCCATCGAGTACAGGTTCACGCCCTGCACGGGTCGCAGTCATGGCATTCATGCCGAACCCACGACCTTCGGGCTGAAGCTCGCCGGCCACTACGCGGAATTCCAGCGGGCCAAGGAACGGCTGGCCATGGCCAGGTTCGAGATCGCGACCTGCGCGATTTCCGGCGCAGTAGGAACCTTTGCCAATGTCGATCCCAGGGTCGAGGCCCATGTGGCGGAAAAACTCGGACTGACCATCGAGCCCGTCTCGACCCAGGTGATTCCGCGTGACCGGCACGCCGCCTGGTTTGCCGCCCTGGCCGTCGTGGCCTCGTCCATCGAGCGACTGGCGGTCGAGATCCGACATCTGCAGCGAACCGAGGTTCTGGAAGCCGAAGAGCCCTTCGACCCCGGCCAGAAGGGCAGCTCGGCCATGCCCCACAAGCGCAACCCGATCCTGACCGAAAACCTGACCGGCCTGGCCCGTCTGGTGCGGTCCGCTGTTGTGCCGGCCCTCGAGAATGTCGCCCTCTGGCACGAACGCGATATCAGCCATTCTGCCGTTGAGCGGGGCATCGGCCCGGACGCCTCGATCCATCTCGACTTCGCCTTGCGTCGCCTGGCGATGGTGATGGAGCGGCTGGTGATCTATCCGGAAAACATGGAGCGCAACCTCGACCGCCTTGGCGGACTGGTCCATTCCCAGCGGGTGATGCTGGCCCTGACCCAGAACAACGTGTCGCGCGAGGACGCCTATGCGGCGGTCCAGGGCAACGCCATGCGGGTCTGGCGGGGCGAGGGCCGGTTCCTGGAGTTCCTCAAGGCAGATCCGGTCGTGTCCGGCGCCCTGAGCGATGCGGAACTCGAGGCGCTGTTCGACCTCGGCTACCATTTCAAGCATGTGGACACCATCTTCGCCCGCGTCTTCGGGGACGGGGTCTGAGCCCAAAGACCGGCCTGCCTGCGGTCGTCCGGGCCGATGCCCGCCTCGTGATTCTGGGCAGCCTGCCGGGTGACGCCTCGATCGCGGCGGGTCAGTACTACGGCCATCCCCGCAACGGTTTCTGGCGCCTGATGGGCCATGTTCTGGATCTGGACCTGCCGGACATGGACTATCAGGACAGGCTGTCAGCCCTGGTTCAACGCAGGATCGGCCTATGGGATGTTCTGGCCCAGGCTGATCGCCCCGGAAGCCTGGATGTCGGAATCCGCGAGGCCCGGCCCAATGATCTGGCAGGCTTGATGGCCTGTCTCCCGGACCTCAGGGTCGTCGCTTTCAATGGCGCATGGGCGGCGAAGGCGGGATCGAGGCTACTGCGGACTTCGCCAGCTCAGGTCAAACGGATCGCCCTGCCCAGTTCGAGCCCGGCCCACACGCAGCCATTCACGGACAAGCTGGCGGCCTGGCGCGCCCTGCGGCCTCTGCTGGAGACGGGTATGGACTGACCGGACAGACGCCGGCCGGACGGGCCAGCGATCTGGATATCAACCGGCGGTGCGGATCTGTTCTCGGGCCTGGGCGAGCAGTTCGTCCATCTTCATCCGAACTTCGCCCTCGGTGGTCTCCATGCCCGACCCCTTCAGGTCGCCAAAGACCTTGCGCAGAACATCTTCATCGCCGGGCTGTTCGAAATCCGACTTGACCACCGCCCGGACGTATTCCTCGACCGACTCCAGCCCCATCTTGGCGGCAGCCCATTCACCCAGCAGGCGGTTACGGCGGGCCGAGGCCTTGAATTCCTGGTCGGCGTCCAGAGCGAACTTCTTTTCGAAGCCCTTTTCGCGTTCGTCGAAGGTGGTCATAGGTTTCCCAACTGGCAATGCGGCGCGTCAATAGCGCGCGGCGCGGCAGGCCGCAATCGGAACTGAACAGAGCATGGTCAAGGATGAAAGCCAAATCGCAGCCGTCGTAGCAGCGATCTACGAGATGATCTCCGGTCCCGCCGGTCCGAGGGACTGGTCACAACAGCTCACATATTTTCATCCGGCCTGTCGCCAGATGCGAACCGGGCTGGACGGGGATGGGCTGTCGACCATCACCATCATGGATCCGAAGGCGTATCGCGAAAACACCGCGCCTATCTTCGCATCGGAGCCATTCTACGAGATCGAGATTGGCCGCCGCATCGATATCTTCGGCAATATGGCGCAGGTCTGGAGTCTCTATGAGGCCAAGCGATCTCCAGACGACCCGATTGCAGAACGGCGCGGGGTCAATTCGATGCAGCTTTACAAGGGTCCTGACGGCAATTGGCGAATTGTCTCCATGATCTGGGACAATGAACGACCCGGGCTGGCTCTTCCCGCCATCTGAGACGTTTGCGCCGACCCCTTCGTTGCGGTATTTTGACCCCAGACCAACTTCCACAGCGGTCGTGAGTCGGAACCGCGCGCCAGGCCCCGCCTTGCGCGCGATTTTTTTCCTCACTAACGCGCCCCCCCGGGGAGAAACATGACCACCCGCCGCAAGAAGATCTACGAAGGAAAGGCCAAGATTCTGTATGAGGGGCCGGAGCCCGGCACCCTTATCCAGTATTTCAAGGATGACGCCACTGCCTTCAACGCACAGAAAAAGGCCGTTCTTGAAGGCAAGGGTGTAATCAACAATCGGATCAGCGAGTTCGTGATGACCCGATTGGGGGCCATAGGCGTGGCCAACCACTTTATCCGGCGGCTCAACTTGCGGGAACAGTTGATCAAGGAAGTCGAGATCATCCCGCTTGAGGTGATCTGCCGCAACATAGCTGCCGGCAGCCTGTCCACGCGCCTCGGTCTGGAAGAGGGCACGCCCCTCCCCCGGTCGATCATCGAGTTCTGTCTGAAGGATGACAAGCTGGGCGATCCCATGGTCGCCGAGGAGCACATCACGGCGTTCAACTGGGCCACGACCCAAGAGATCGACGACATCATGGCCATGACCCTGCGGATCAACGACTTCCTGACCGGAATGTTCGGGGCCGTCGGGATCACCCTGGTTGATTTCAAGATCGAGTTCGGCCGCCTCTGGGAAGGCGACTTTGCCCGGGTTGTGCTGGCGGACGAGATCAGTCCCGACAGCTGCCGGCTCTGGGATTCGACGACCAACGAGAAACTCGACAAGGACCGCTTCCGGCGGGACCTGGGCGACGTCATTGAAAGCTATACCGAGGTTGCCAGACGGCTCGGGATCATGAAGGAAATGCCCACCGTCATTCAGGGAGGCCTCCACTAGTGAAGGCGATCGTCCACGTTTTTCTGAAGCCGGGCGTCCTGGACGTCCAGGGCAAGGCCGTCGAGAACGCCCTTCACGGATTGGGATGGACCGAGGTCAAGGACGTCCGCGTCGGGCGGGTCGTCGAGTTTGACCTTGGTGGAGACGCCGACGGCGCCGAAGGCCGGGTCAGGGCGATGTGCGACAAGCTCCTCGCCAATACCGTGATCGAAAGCTACCGCGTGGACATCGTCGATTGACGATTTCTGACGGCGATGGCCTGAGGGAAGCTTTAGACAACTGCGAGATGTGTTATGCTGCAGCCTTCTCAGGAGGATGCCATGACAGTCTTTGAGATCCAGCAAGCACTTGCTGTCCGCGGCTTTGATCCAGGCGCCATTGATGGTGTTTGGGGTCGCAGGACCAGCTCCGCAGTTCGCGCATTTCAGACCAGACACCGGCTACAGGCGGATGGAATCGTCGGACCACAAACCCGCAAGGCGTTGTTCGGCAACGTCCCGGCGGATTCAAATCCGCTCGATGACGTGGCCCTGGTCTGGTTTCAGGAGGCCTGGCGACTGTTGGGGGTCACCGAGCGGCCCGGGGCCGGATCCAACCCGGACATCCTGCAATGGGCAACGGATCTCGGCATCCCCTACCATGATGATGACGTCGCCTGGTGCGGCCTGTTCGTAGCCCATTGCATCGGCTCCACCCTGACCCAGGAACCCCTGCCGACCAATCCGCTTGGCGCCCGGGCGTGGGAGCGGTTTGGCGCGCCCTGCGGGAACCAGGCCGGCGCCATTACAGTATTCTGGCGGGAATCGAAGACCGGCTGGAAGGGGCATGTCGGCCTCTATGCCGGGGAGGACGACGTGGCGATCCATGTCCTGGGCGGCAACCAGTCCAACAAGGTCAGCGTCGCCCGCGTGGCCAAAAGCAGACTTCTGGGCTGTCGCTGGCCCGCGACCGCACCCATGGGAACCGGCGGGCCGGTGAGGGTCAAGGCAGACGGCAGCCTTTCGCGCAACGAGGCCTGAAGTCGGTCCGGCCTCTCGCGAAGGGGCGCAGACTCTGGTAAGGCCGGGCAAATGAAAGCCGCTGTCATCGTCTTCCCGGGTTCCAATTGCGACCGGGACTGCAAGGTCGCCATCGAACGCTCCACAGGCGCCTCGGTCGAAATGGTCTGGCATGGCGAAAGCGATCTTCCTCAGGGGCTCGACCTGATCGTCCTGCCTGGCGGATTCTCCTATGGAGACTACCTGCGCTGCGGCGCCATGGCTTCGCTTTCGCCCGTCATGTCGGCGGTCAAGGCTGCAGCCGTGCGAGGGGTGGCAACGGTCGGCATCTGCAACGGGTTTCAAGTTCTGTGCGAGGCCGGCATGCTGCCGGGCGCCCTGTTGCGCAATGCCGGTCTCAAATATGTGTGCAAGGCCGTCGATCTCGAGATCGTCAACAGTCAGACCCGATTCACGGCCGCCTATCAGGACCGCCGCAGCGCGGTGATGACCGTGGGCAATGGAGAAGGCAACTATTTCGCCGACGAGGCCACGCTGGATCGCCTGGAAGGCGAGGGACTGGTGGCGTTCCGCTATAGAGACAATCCCAACGGCTCCGCCCGCCACATAGCCGGCATTCTGAACGAAGCCGGCAATGTCCTGGGGCTGATGCCGCATCCGGACCGTTCGTTCGAAGCGGAACTGGGATCCGCTGACGGCGCCCTGCTGTTCCAGAGCGCCCTGGCCAGCGCCTGAGGGGAAACCGCTTGGCGAAGCCACGGGGAGAGGACACCCTGCCTGTGACCGCAACGGAAGGACGCCGATGGCCATCAGTCAGTTGAACGGAAGCCTGGTAGCCAACGGCTTTGTCGGCCTTCTGGTGCTGGCCTGGCTGATCGTGGCCTTTCGCACAAGGCCTGGCCCCATGGGGTTGCTGGTCGGACTGGTCCATCTGGTCCTGGCCGGGTTGATGGTTCGGGAGCCCCTGCGAGCCCTGATAGATCCACCCTATGAGCAGTTTTCCATGGGAATGATTTCCATCTCCGGAAACAGCGCAATCCCCGCTGCCGCTGCGATTTGCGCCACGGCGGCCGTCGGAGCCTTCAGCGCCCTGCATCGCTCCCGTGAGGCCATGCTACTGACTCTCGCCAGCAGCCTGCTCTTTCTGGGTGTTCTGGGCTGGCCCTGGGTCCAGGCGCTGATCGGCGGCATGCAGGTGGAATTCCAGTTGGGGGAGCGCCTGGTCATCCCGGGCGAACTTGCCTCTGCCGCCGGTTTTGCGGTCACCGCCGCCCCGTTCCTGCTGGGCGCAATCTGGGCGGCGATCCGCACCTTGCGGGCCCCGCCCGCCTAAAGCTGCGGTTCACAGGACCCGCGACGCGGACTAGAACCCTGTGCATGAACGCCTCTCCAAGCTCCGAAAAGTCCATCGCCCAGTCGGCTGCCGAGTTCGGCCTGAAGCCGGAAGAATATGCCGTCATTCTCGACCGCCTCGGCCGGGAACCCAATCTTGTGGAACTGGGCGTCTTTTCGGTGATGTGGTCAGAGCACTGCAGCTACAAGTCCAGCCGAAAGCACCTCGGCAAGTTCCCCACCACAGGACCAAGGGTGATCTGTGGCCCGGGCGAAAACGCCGGGGTCATCGACATCGGTGATGGGCAGGCCTGCATCTTCAAGATGGAGAGCCATAACCACCCCAGCTACATAGAACCCTACCAGGGCGCCGCCACCGGCGTTGGCGGCATCATGCGGGACGTCTTCACCATGGGAGCCCGTCCGATCGCCCTGCTTAACGCCCTGCGTTTTGGCGATCCGTCCCATCCCAAGACGCGACGGCTGGTCGAAGGCGTGGTGGCCGGCATCGCCGGCTATGGCAATTGCGTCGGCGTCCCGACCGTCGCCGGCGAGACCAATTTTCACCGCGGCTACGACGGCAATATCCTGGTCAACGCCATGTGCGTCGGCCTGGCGGATGCCGACAAGATCTTCTATTCGGCCGCCCCGGCCGCCGGCCTGCCGGTTGTCTATTTTGGCTCAAAGACCGGCCGAGACGGCATCCATGGCGCGACCATGGCCAGCGCCGAGTTCGACGAGGATAGCGACGAAAAGCGGCCGACCGTGCAGGTAGGCGACCCCTTTGCTGAAAAGCTGCTGATCGAGGCGACCCTCGAACTGATGGCAACCGGCGCCGTGGCGGCCATTCAGGACATGGGCGCTGCCGGGCTGACCTCATCGTCGGTCGAAATGGCCGGCAAGGGCAGCGTCGGTATCGAGCTTGATCTCGACATGGTGCCTCAGCGCGAGGCCGGCATGACCGCTTATGAGATGATGCTGTCCGAAAGCCAGGAGCGGATGCTGGCCATTCTCAAGCCGGGGCGGGAAAGGGATGGCCACGCGATTTTCGAAAAATGGGGCCTGGACGCCGCGATCATCGGCTGGACAACAGACACCGGCCATATTGTTCTGAAACACAGGGGCGAGGTGGTTTGCGACCTGCCCCTTGCGCCCCTGTCCGATGACGCGCCGCTCTATGACCGTCCCTGGACGGAGCCGGAGACCCACCCCCGCATCGACCCGGCCAGCATCCCGGCTCCGGAAAACTGGGAAGCCGCCATGCTGAAGCTCATGGCCTGCCCGGACGTGGCATCCAAGCGCTGGCTCTGGGAACAGTATGACCGGCACGTCATGGCGGACACCCTGGAAGACAGCGCCACGGGCGCGGACGCCGGGATCGTGCGGGTTCACGGCACACGCAAGGCCCTGGCGGTGACCAGCGACTGCACGCCGCGCTATGTCCAGAACGATCCTTATGAGGGCGGCAAGCAGGCCGTCGCAGAGGCCTGGCGCAACCTGACCGCAGTCGGCGCCGAGCCCATTGCCATCACCGACAACCTGAACTTCGGCAATCCCGAGCGGCCCGCCATCATGGGCCAGATTGTCCGGGCGATCGACGGCATGGCCGAGGCCTGTCGCGCTCTCGACTTCCCGGTCGTGAGCGGTAACGTTAGCCTCTACAACGAGACCAATGGCGCCGCGATCCCGCCGACCCCCACCGTCGGCGCCGTGGGCCTGTTGGCCGATTACGGGCTGAGGGCAGATTTTTCCAGCATGAAGGCGGGCGACAGTCTTGTGCTGATCGGTGAAACCCTCGGGGCGCTGGGCGCAAGTCTTTATCTTCGCGAAATTCTGGGCCGCGAGGACGGCGCCCCGCCGCCGGTCAACCTGGCGATGGAACGCAGGACAGGTGACTTCCTGCGCGGCTTGATCCACAGCGGCCAGTGCAAGGTGGTGCATGACCTCTCTGACGGCGGGCTGGCGATTGCCGCCGCTGAAATGGCCCTGGCCAGCGGCGTGGGCATGACCCTGGACGCGGGAGGCGAGCCACAATCCCCTGCAGCCCTGTTTGGTGAAGACCAGGCTCGCTACCTCGTGGCCGCCGCCCGACCGGAAGAACTGCTGCAAGCCGCCCGGGCCACGGGGATAGCCGCCCGGGTCGTCGGCAAGGCTGGCGGCGAGGCCCTGGTTGCCTCAGGTCTGTTCTCAATTCCCCTCGATCGTCTGCAGGCCGCGCACGAGGGATGGCTTCCGGCCTTCATGGGATCGACAACATGAAAATTGCCCCCCTGCTCGGCGCTCTGGCCCTCATGACCGGTTGCGCCTCGGCGTCCGAGACTGCGGACACCGAGCCGGCTGCAGGCGGATGCGATGTCAGGATCGCGTTCGGCAGCTATGCCATGGGGATCGACAGACAGGCCGCAGACGATGTCGAGGCCTATGTTGCAGGACATCCCAAGCTGGTCACCTCCAGCCAATGGACACGCTGGGGACGCGAAGGCGAGAAGACCGCCTGTCTGACCACCGCATCACCGGACGCGACCCGGACGGTCTTCAAGGCCCTGAGAGCCCTGCTGCCCGAGGTCGCACGACGGGGCCCTGTGACCCTGGAGTCCCGACTGGGGCAGCGCTTCCAGTCGAAGTGGCCCCTAAAGGACTGACCGCCTACCCATGGCTATCAGACCGCGAGACGGCGCTGTCGGCCCAGACTCACGGATGGTCTGATCGGGCCAGGCAGAACGGCTGCTCCGGATCCGGAGCCAGCCCCGGCCTGATCGAAGGGATCAGGCCGGCTCGGCCTTTACCAAGGCATCAGGCCAGTTCGACCGAGCGATCAGCGCCAGCCTGGACACCGAGCCGCGACAGCAGGGCTTCGTACTGGGCCCAAAGCGCCGGGGGCATGCGGTCGCCAAACCGGTCATAGAAGCCCGGGATCAGGGAAGCCTCTTCGCGCCAGATATCGGAGTCCACCGTCATCAGCAGGTTGAGCTTGGCAGTATCCAGGCCAAGCCCTTCGACATCCAGTGTGCCGGGCGCCGGGAGACGGCCGATGGCCGTATCGACGGCTTCAACCTCGCCTTCCAGACGCTGGACGATCCACTTGAGCACGCGGCTGTTCTCGCCATAGCCAGGCCAGACGAACTTTCCGCCGTCCTTGCGGAACCAGTTCACGAAGTAGATCCGCGGCAGTTTAGCAGGATCGGCCTTTCCGCCAACCTTGAGCCAGTGAGCGAAATAGTCACCCATGTTGTAGCCGCAGAAGGGCAGCATGGCGAAGGGGTCGCGACGGAGTTCACCAACCTTGTTCTCGGCGGCTGCGGTGCCTTCGGAAGCCGTATTGGAAGCCAGGAACACACCATGCTCCCAGTCAAAGGCCTCGGTGACCAGCGGTACGGCAGTGGCGCGACGACCGCCGAACAGGATGGCGCTGATCGGTACGCCCGCCGGATCATCCCACTCGCTGGCGATCACGGGGCACTGATGGGCCGGAACCGTGAAACGGGCGTTGGGGTGCGCTGCCGGGGTTTCGCTGGCCGGGGTCCAGGGCTGGCCGCGCCAATCGGTCAGGGCCGCAGGCGGCTCATCGGTCAGGCCTTCCCACCAGACATCTCCATCCGGCGTCAGGGCGACATTGGTGAAGACGCAGTTTTCATTCAGGGCGTCGATGGCGTTCTTGTTCGTGCCGATGCCGGTGCCGGGGGCGACGCCGAAGAAGCCCGATTCCGGGTTGATGGCGCGCAACCGACCATCCTCGCCGAACCGCATCCAGCAGATGTCATCGCCGATGGTCTCGGCCTTCCAGCCCGGAACGGTCGGCTGGAGCATCGCGAGATTGGTCTTGCCGCAGGCGCTGGGGAAGGCGGCCGCGACATACCGGACCTGGTTCTTGGGCGAGGTCAGCTTGAGGATCAGCATATGCTCGGCCAGCCAGCCCTCATCCCGGGCCATGACCGAGGCGATGCGCAGGGCATAGCATTTCTTGCCAAGCAGGGCATTGCCACCGTAGCCCGACCCATAGGACCAAATCTCGCGGCTTTCCGGAAAATGGACGATCCATTTTTCTTCGTTGCAGGGCCAGGGAACGTCCTTCTGCCCCTCGGCCAGCGGCGCACCCAGGGTGTGAACTGCAGGCACGAAGAAGCCGTCATCACCCAACATGTCCAGCGCCTGCTTGCCCATGCGGGTCATGACCCGCATCGAGATGGCGACATAGGCGCTGTCAGTGATCTCCACGCCGAGGGCGCTGATCGGCGAGCCGATGGGCCCCATGCAGAACGGGACCACATAGAGGGTGCGACCGCGCATGCAGCCGTCGAACAGACCTTGCAGGCGGTCGCGCATGGCGTCCGGCTCGGACCAGTTGTTGGTCGGCCCCGCTTCAGCCTCTTCCTTCGAGCAGATGAAGGTCCGGCTTTCGACGCGGGCGACGTCCTTGGGGTCCGAAGCCGCATAGAAACTATTGGGACGCAATTCGGGATTGAGGCGCTGGAGTGTGCCGGAGGCGACCAGACGATCCGTCAGAAGGGTCCATTCCTCATCCGAGCCATCGCACCAATAGACGGATGCCGGCTTGGTCAGCGCAGCGATTTCCTGAACCCATGCAATGAGTTTTGCATGTTTTGTCGGGGCCTTGTCGAGACCCGGAATCGAAACTTCGCCGCCCATTACCGACGCCCTCCAATACTGTGACACCTGCAGACAATATGACGCAGACCCGCAGGGCCAGCTTTGCGCGGCGTCCTGCCTAGCGCGTAGGGCGTGCGGCGGGCAAGTCGAAAGGGTGCAAATGTGATGTCACACTGTGACGAATTGGCGCCCAGACGCACGAAATTTGGGCGCCTGGCTGAGGTCCGACGTCCGCAATAGCAGGGCAGGCTTTCGGATCAATCCTCGATCCCGAGCTTTGCCTGGACCCCGGGAGCGGCTACCAGTCGGAAAAAAACGGGGGCGGGTATGCGCTGGGTTGCTGGATGTTTGGCAGGGCTGCTGGCGATCGTCCTCGCCGCGATGCTGGTCGTACTGGGGCTGGACTGGCCCAACAGACCAAGGTCTGTCGACTTGCCCGGTCTGATCGCCAAGGGCGAGCGCTACGATGTCCAGATTCGCCGTGACCGTTGGGGCGTTCCGCATGTGCTCGGCAAGTCCAACGCGGACGCAGCCTTCGGCCTCGCCTTCGCCCACGCCGAAGATGACTTCGCAACCATCCAGGATGTCGCCCTGGCGACCCGGGGGACCCTGGCCGGAAGGCTGGGCGTAAAGGCCGTTGCCGGCGACTATATCGTCAACCTGCTTCAGGTCTGGCAGACGGTCGAGACCGGCTATGACCGGGACCTGCCGGCCGATGTCCGGGCGGTTCTGGAGGCCTATGCGGACGGCATCAATGCCTATGCGGCCCGCCACCCAGAGGGGGTTGAGCCCGGCCTGCTCCCCATGACCGGCAAGGACATTGCCGCTGGCTTTGTCTTCAAGACCCCGTTCTTCTATGGCCTCGAAGCGGAATTGAAGCGGCTCAACAGCCTGCCGCCCGATCCCTTGCCCAAGGGATCGAACGGCGTGGCTGTGGCGCCCTCGAGGGCGTCGGACGGCGCAACACGGTTGCTGGTCAACTCCCATCAACCCTTCACCGGCCCCGTGGCCTGGTATGAGGCCGTTGTGGAGAGCGGCGAAGGCTGGCACGTCGCTGGTGGCTTCTTTCCGGGCTCGCCCTTCATGCTGCACGGCCATAACGCCAGCCTGGGGTGGGCCAATACCGTCAACAAGCCCGACCTGATCGACACCTATCGCCTGGTCCTGAACCCGGAAAATCCCAATCAGTACCGACTGGACGGCAAATGGCGGGACTTTGAAAGCAAGGAAGCCAAACTCCGCATCAAGCTTTTTGGTCCCTTCCACTGGACCGTAAAGCGTCCGGTCCTGCGGTCGGCACATGGACCGGTGATGCAGACCAAAGCGGGCGCCTTCGCGCTGCGCTATGCTGGAATGGGCGAAGCCCGCCAACCCCTGCAGTATTGGCGCCTCAATCTCGCTCAGAATCTTGATGAGTGGCGCGCCGCCATGGCGCTGCAGGCCCTGCCCAGCATCAACTACATCTACGCCGACAAGGCCGGTAACATTGGCTATGTCTATAATGGCCTGTTTCCCGACCGAAAGATCTCGGGCGTCGATTGGTCCGCTGAGCTTCCAGGCGATCGATCGGACCTGATCTGGCAATCCTACCTGCCTTTCGATCGTATTCCACAGATCTGGAATCCACGCTCGGGACTGGTGTTCAACGCCAACAATACGCCCTTCCGGGCGACCGCGATCGGAGATGGCCTGAACCCCGCCGCTTTTCCGGCCAGCATGGGCATCCAGACCGACATGACCAACCGCGCCTGGCGGGAGATGGAGACCTTTGGAGAAGACCGGAAGATCAGCGCCGAGGCCTTTGTCCGCTACAAGTTCGACGTCACCTACAGCGCCAGGTCGCGGGTCGCTGAAATTGTCGCCGAGGCGCTTCGCCTCAATCCCGGCCAGGACGCGGACGTTAAGGCGGCGCAGGACCTTTTGCGGCGTTGGGATCGACGCGCGACGCTTGAAAGCCGTGCGGCCGCGTTGGCCATTCTGACAGCCTGGGCAATCGAACGGGAACCGGAGGATGGGAAGGAAAGACCAACGGTATCAACGGCTCTGAACCAGACCATCCAGCTCTTGAAATCGACCCACGGACGGATCGACCCTGCCTGGGGACAGGTCAATCGCCTGAGACGCGGTTCCGTGGACCTGCCCGTCGACGGCGGCCCCGACACCCTGCGCGCAATCTATGGCGAACCTGACAGCTCGGGCCGGTTAACCGCCGTCGCCGGCGACACCTTCATCATGGTGGTGAGTTGGGACCGGAATGGAGCCCTTTCCAGCCAGAGCGTCCACCAGTTCGGTGCGGCTACCCAGGACGTGCGATCCCGTCATTACGCCGATCAGGCCCCGCTGTTCGCAACGCATCGCTTCAAGCCCGTTCTGTTTACCGAAGCCCAACTGAAAGGACAGGTCACGGAAACCTACCGGCCTGGCGCCCGAAAGCCCTGACGTCGGGTCACGATTGCACTGCGGCGCGACAGGGCTAGGGTGCCACGAAACGGGCAAGAGAAGGTGGATGGGTCATGAGCAGTCAGCATGACGTGATTATCGTCGGTGGTGGAATCGGTGGTTCCGCACTCGCAGCCATCCTGGCGGCCCGCGGCCTCGACATCCTGCTGCTCGAACAGACCGAGGTGTTCGAGGACCGCGTTCGAGGCGAATGGATCGCCCCCTGGGGGGTGACCGAGACCCGCCGGTTGGGCCTGTACGACCTGCTGGTGGGCGCTGGCGGTCACCATCTGACCCGCCACGTCACCTATGACGAAAGCCGCACGCCCGAGGAGGCGGAGGCCCGCACCCTGCCGCTTTCGGTCTTTGCACCGGACGTGCCGGGGCCGCTTTGCCTCGGCAATCCACTTCATGCCCAGACCCTCTTCGACGAGGCCGTTCGCCGGGGGGCCAAGGGCCTGCGCGGCGCCAGCGTCACTGAAGTTCGGACCGGCAGTCGTCCCGGCGTTACCTGTAGTCAAGGCGGCGAAACCCTGAACGCCGAGGCCCGGCTTGTGGTCGGGGCGGACGGCCGCGCCAGCGGCGTCCGGAAAGCCAGCGGCATCACCTTGCACCAGGATCGGCCACACCACTGGTTCGCGGGACTTCTGGTCGAAAATGCCCATGGTTGGCCGGACGACCTGCAGGCCATCGGCACCGAAGGAGACTTCGCCTTCCTGGCCTTTCCACAGGGCGGGGGACGGGTTCGGCTCTACGGAAGTTACGGCCTCGATCAGAAGCGCCGCTTTGGCGGCCCCGACGGCCCTCAGGCCTTCCTGGACGCCTTCCGGGTCAACTGCAGCCCCCTCAATGAAGCGATCGCCCGGGCGACGCCGGCCGGCCCCCTGCTGTCCTATTTCAACAATGACGGCTGGACGGACGAGCCCTTTGCCGAGGGTGTGGTTCTGATCGGCGATGCTGCAGGGTGGAACGACCCCATCGTCGGGCTGGGCCTATCGATCACCTATCGCGATGTCCGTATCGTCAGCGACATCCTTGCCGGCGCAGACTGGTCCATGGCCGCCTTCGCATCCTATGGGGAAGAGCGCTCGGAGCGGATGCGTCGCCTGCGGTTGGCCGCCTCGGTTACCTCCACGCTGGACGCCGAATTCGGAGAGGCCGCCAAGGCCCGGCGTCGCCGTCATTTCGAAAGAACGGCCACGGATCCGTCGCTGGGAGCCTATGGCCTGGCGATCATGGGCGGACCGGACATGGCGCCGCCGGAGATCTTCACAGCAGCGTTCCGCGAACGGGTCCTGGAGACAGCCTGATGGATATCGAGGACTACAACAGCCGTTGGCTGGCAGCCTGGACGGCCAAGGATGTCGCCACGCTCCTGACCTTCTATTCGCCCGACTGCGTCTACAAGGACAACAACACCGCCGGAGGCATCGAGGGGCATGCGGCCCTCAAGCCCTACCTCGAGGGGCTGTTCGCCGCGACCCCGGCCATAACCTACGAGCCCGAAACGGTCTGGGCCATCGAAGGCGGATTCTGCGGTCGCTGGTACGCCGTCATCGACATGCCGGAAGGGCCGCAGAGGATGCGCGGCTTCGACCTGGTCATCCTGTCGGGCGACCAGATCATTCACAATGAAGTCTATGTTCATCCCCTGCCTTGAACCGGGACCGGAGCGGACCTGACCTGACCCACCGCAGGGCCCGGTCCGCCGGCACGAACGGACAGGGCGAGCCACGCCCGGTCGCCGACGGTTCTGGAGGCGTCACCTCCAGAACCAATACAAACTATCCGCCGCGCTTCATGGTTTCGCGAGCAATGACCAGTTGCTGGACCTGGCTGGTGCCCTCGTAGATCCGGAAGATGCGGACATCGCGGTAAAGCCGTTCAATGCCGTAGTCGGCGACATAGCCGGCGCCGCCAAAAATCTGTACGGCGCGGTCGGCCACCCGACCAACCATCTCGGAGGCATAGTATTTGGCGGCGGCTGCTTCCAGAACGATGTTCTGGCCGGCGTCGCGTTTGCGGGCGCTCTCCAGTACCAGGGCCCTGGCTGCCATGGCCTCGGTCTTGCTGTCCGCCAGCATGGCCTGAACCATCTGGAAGCTGGCCAGGGTCTGGCCGAACTGCTTGCGTTCACCGGCATAGGCGACACAGTCGGCGATCAACCGCTCGGCGACGCCGACGCAAAGGGCGCCAATATGGAGACGGCCCTTGTCGAGCACCTGCATGGCCACCTTGAAACCCTCGCCTTCGGCGCCCAGGCGGTTTTCGACCGGCACCCGGACATTGTCGAAGGTGATGTCGTGAATCTGGGCGCCATGCTGGCCCATCTTCTTTTCAGGGCTGCCGACCGTGATGCCCGGAAGGTCGCTGGGCACGAGAAAGGCGCTGACGCCCGCGCCGCCCTTTGCTGCCGGGTTGCTGCGCGCCATGACCGTGAACAGACCGGCCTTGCCAGCGTTCGTGATGTAGCGCTTGGAGCCATTGAGCACATAGGCGTCGCCGTCCAGGATCGCCCGGGTCTGCACGGCGGCGCTATCGGAACCCGCCTCGGGCTCGGTCAGGGCAAACGAGGTTACCGTCACGCCGGAGGCAATGCCGGGCAGCCACTTAGCCTTCTGCTCTTCATTGCCGAACATCACCAGGCCCTGGCTTCCGATCCCGACATTGGTCCCGAACTCCGAACGGAAGGCCGGACTGGTGCGGCCCATCTCGAAGATAACCAGACACTCGTCCTCCATGGACAGGTCGAGGCCACCGTACTCTTCCGGGATAGAGAGCCCGAACAGCCCCAGATCGCGCATCTCGGCGATGATCGGCTCAGGCACGGCATTGGCCTCCGCCACCTGGGCTTCCAGAGGACGCAGTCGCTCGCTGACGAAACGACGGACGGTGTCGACCAGTTGGTCGCGGGTTTCAGCATCAAGCGCCATAGCAGGTTCCCCTCTTGAGTTGGGACCCACCTAGGACAGAAGTCCGGCAAGGTGAAGGGCGTTGCTTTGGCGAAGGGTCCAGGCTGCTGCTTACAGCTCATCCGGCGGGTGTCAGGTTCAATGGCGAAGAAGTCCAATCGCCCGGCGGCCTAAAACCGCTCGCCTTAGCCGCGATCAGGGTTGCGGGAACCTTTCAATACGTTAACGTTCAGCCCGAGCGAGGATCCGGGGGAACGGATGCGACCGATAGCGGCAATAGGACTGACCTGTGCGGCTGCCGTTACGGCGGCCTCGCTGTCTGCCGTATCCGTCAACAGCGCCGGCTCCGACGGACTGAGCGACAATAGCCTCATTAAGGGCGCAGATTTTTCGCGGGCGTTTTCAGGCGAGGCCGATACTCGCCGGGCGTCTGATGATCCTGATGCGCCGATCCGGACATCGCGGTTCGACCAGACATCGATCTCTACAGTCGAGCTGGCTGGCGCGGCGCCTCTGGTCGTTCCAGCATCACCGAGTGCCGCAATCCCGCCAGTGGTCGACACCAGGACCACTTCTGCTGCCATAGCGGGAGCCCCGGTCGTCCTGGCCAGCGCCGGCGAACCAACTGCCGTTCCGCTGGAGCGCGTCGCACCCCCGCTTCCCCGCCGGTTCTCGTCGGGCGGCAGGATGGCGGCGATGACGGGGCTGGGACTCAACCAACCCGGTTTCCAGCCCGGCCTGACCCCCAGGTCCCCGTTTTCGATCGGTCGCCGGGTCAGCCTCAGCCTGACCACCAATGAAGGGCCGCTGTCGCCGGAGTCCGGCCTGTCCCTGAACGCCCGGACCGAGCGCCAGAATCTCGCCGCCCAGCCGATTGCCGCCAAATCGCGGCTGTTCGACAACCGACGGCTGGCCATCCAGGTCGATGTGTCGCCGGAAAAGAGTCGCAAGGGTCGCTGGTTCCTGTTCGCAGCGTCTTCGGGCGAGGCGCTTGGCTTCAATCTGTTCGGCGACAGCACCAAGAGCAGCCGCAAGCGCAACGGGTGGTCTCTCGAAAAGCTCGCGGAATATGGCAAGGCACAACTCGGCCTGGGCTGGCGCAAGGGCCCCATGCAGGTCTCGGCGGTCGCGACCCAGCGGGAAGTCGGCGCCTATGGCCACGTTCGCGACGATACGGTCCTGGGGGTCTCCTTCACCATCAGCGGCGGCAATCGCCTGCCGGCGCCCAAGGCGCGGCGCGGCATGCCGCGGGACTAGCGTCCGCCAAGGTTTCACTTGTCCTGCGGCCGTTCTAGAGAGGGGCCGTGACTGTCCCCGCCACCCCTGCCCAGCCGGCCCCGCCTCCGACCTCACCCCTCGCTGCGCGATTGACGTCCCTGGCGGTGGCCAGCGCGCTGATGATGGAGTTCATCGACTCCACGTCCCTGTCCACGGCCTTGCCAACCCTGGCCAAGGCCTTTGAAGCAGATCCGGTTCATCTCAAGCTTGCCCTGACCAGCTATATCCTGGCCCTGGCGGTGTTTGTTCCGATCAGCGGCTGGGCCTCGGAGCGGTTCGGGGCGCGGCGGGTCTTTCTGGCCGCGATGGCGGTCTTCTTGACCGGCTCGGTGCTTTGCGGCTTTTCGACAAGCCTTCCCCAGCTTGTAGCCTTTCGCATCCTTCAGGGTATGGGCGGGGCGATGATGACGCCGGTGGCGCGGTTGATCGTCGTGGGTTCAACGCCAAGAGAGCAGCTGATCAAGGCCATGGGATGGTTCACCATGCCGGCCCTGATCGGGCCCCTGATCGGACCGCCCCTGGCCGGTTTTGTCCTGGCCGTGGCTGACTGGCCCTGGATTTTCTGGCTCAATGTTCCGGTTGGCCTTCTGGGCATGGCCGCTGTCATGAAGTTTGTACCCGACCTTTCCAGCCCGGACCCAGGCCGGTTCGACTGGAGCGGCTTCATGCTGTCGGCGACCGCAATCACCGGCCTGGTCGCGGTCGCAGAAACAGCGGGGCTGGGACTGGTTCCCCTGCCCTTGCAGTTGGGACTGCTGCTGCTCGCCGTCGGGTGCGGTTTGGCCTATCTGCATCTCGCACGCCACAAGGTCAGACCAATTCTTGACCTGTCGCTGCTTCGGTATCCGACCTTTCGAGCCAGCGTACTCGGCGGAAGCTTTGTCCGTCTCGGGATCGGGGCGACACCGTTCCTGATGCCGCTGCTCTTGCAGGTCGCCCTGGGCTGGAGTCCTCTCCAGGCCGGCTCGGTAACCCTGGCGGGCGGGCTGGGCGTACTCTGCGCCCGTCCTGTGGCGATCGTTGTCTTGCGCAGGATCGGGTTCCGGGCTTCCCTGATCCTGTTCGTGATCCTGAGCGCAGCCCTCACCGCCATACCGGCACTGTTTTCTGCGGAGACGCCGATACCCCTGATCATGGTCCTGCTGTTCCTCACCGGCTTTTGCCGGTCAAACCAGTTCATCGCCGCCAACACCATCGCCTATGCGGACATCCCCAACGAGAAAGTCGCCGCCGCCTCCACCCTCTCGGCGGTGACCCAGCAGGTCGGCCTGGCCCTGGGCGTGAGTTTTGGGGGGCTCATGTTGGGCCTGACCCGGGGCCTTGGAACCGATGGAGCGTCGGAGGCCGCCCTCCAACCTGACGCGTTTGCACTGCCCTTCCTTGCCATCGGCCTGGTCACCCTGATGGCGGCGCCTGTCTACCTGGCCCTCGACCCCAGGGCCGGCGCCAACATGAGCGGTCATGGCCAGGATTTACCAGGCGGCAAACTGTGACGCCGCGACTGGAAGCCCATCAACTGGTCAAACGCTATGGAGCCATTACAGCCGTCAAGGATGTATCCCTCTCCCTGGCAGCAGGAAAGTTGACCTGCCTGCTGGGGCCGTCAGGCTGCGGCAAGAGCACGTTGCTGCGCCTGCTCGCCGGCCTGGAGCGGCCAGACGACGGCTTGATCGCTGCGAACGGCGTCATTCTGGTCGGCTCCGAAGCCCATAGGCCGGCGGAGACGCGCAATGTCGGACTGGTATTCCAGGACCATGCCCTGTTTCCCCATCTATCGGCTCTGGACAATGTCGCCTTCGGCCTTGCAGACCTACCCAGGACAGAGCAACGGTCGAGAGCCCTGAGCGCCCTGGAGCAGGTTCGACTGGGTCACCGCGCCGATGCCTGGCCCGGCAGCCTGTCAGGCGGCGAGCGACAGCGCGTCGCCCTGGCGAGAACCCTGGCCCGGGAACCTGCGGTCGTCCTTATGGACGAGCCGTTTTCTGGTCTGGACGGCGCCTTGAGGACCGAAGTTCGCGCCTCGACCCTGGAGGCCCTGAAGCAGTCCGGCGCGGCCGTGCTGATCGTCACCCACGATCCGCAGGACGCCTTGATGACGGCTGACACGCTCATCCTGATGCGCGAAGGGGAAATACTGCAGACCGGCAGGCCTGAGGATTGCTACTTCCGGCCCCGGTCCGTCGTCGCGGCCGGGCTGCTGGGCGACATCAATGTCCTTCCCGCCCGGATGGAGGACGGCCTGGCCGCGACAGCGTTTGGCCGGGTCGCCATGGACCGGCCAGTCAGGCAGGTTCTGGCGCGGCCGGAGGCGCTGGTTCTTTCCGGAAAGGGCGTGAATGCCCTGGTCCTTGAGCGGCGCTTTGCCGGCAGCCGGACCCTGCTTGTCCTGTCGGCCGGCGATGAGATCGCCTTGGGCTACGGCCCGCCTGTCGACGGCCCGGGGCCGGGAGACCTGGTCCGGGTAATCCTTGACCCGGCGGCCTGTAACGGCCTGGACTAGGACTTCAGCCGTTCCCGGGCCATTTCATTGGCAATGATATCGGTGGTGCGTCCCTCGTCGACAGAACGGTCCATGATCTGGCCAAGAGTCTCCATCAGGCGGGACAGCTTGGATTCTACCCAGTCCCCGTCAAAGGACGTCCCCAGGTCAAGACCCCGGATTTCCGCAGCCACATTGATGATGCCGCCGCCGTTGATGACATAATCCGGGGCATAGATGATGCCTTGTTCGAACAGCCGTTGGCCAGCCTCGGCGGAGGCCAGCTGGTTGTTTGCCGCGCCGGCTACGACACGCCCCTTCAGCCGGGAAAGGGCTTCCAGCGAAACCGCGCCGCCCATGGCGCAGGGCGCGAAAACCTCGGCCTCGACGTCCAGGATGGCGTCAGGCGCGACCACGGTGGCCCCGGTCCGGCGCGCCAGCCTGTCCAGCGCCTCCTGATTGACATCGGTGATGACCAGCCTCGCACCAGCGGCATGGAGCTTTTCGGCGAGATAGCCGCCCACATGGCCCACGCCCTGGATGGCCACCGTCACACCCTTGAGGTCACGACCGTAGGCGCGCTCCACGCAAAGCCGAAGCCCCCGGAAGACCCCTTCCGCCGTAACAGGGCTGGGATCGCCGGAAGCGGCAGCATGGCCTTCCAGACCGGCGACATAGCGGGTCTCCTTGCGAGCCTGCATCAGGTCGGCCGGCGAGACCCCGACATCTTCCGCCGTCCAGTAGCGACCACCAACCCGTTCGACAGCGCGGCCGAAGGCCTGGAAGAGCTGCGGCGACTTGTCGGTTCGGGAATTGCCGATGATCACCGATTTGCCGCCGCCAAGGTCCAGATCAGCCATGGCGTTCTTGTAGGACATGGCCCTGGACAGTCGCAGCGCGTCCGTCAAGGCCGCTTCAGCGCTTTCATAGGGCCACATGCGGCAACCGCCTGCTGCGGGGCCGCGAACTGTGGAATGTACGGCGATGATGGTCTTGAGACCGGAGGCCGGGTCGCTGAAAGCGTGCACGCCCTCATGGTCTTCAAAGGCAGGAGAATCGAAGAGGGTCATGCCTGAGTTTTTCCGCCGTTGGGCATAGTGAGGGCAAGAGAGTGCGCCGGCGCGCTTTACGCCGCACGGCTCACCCTCACAACCCCCATGATCAGGAATGTCTGTTCCGCGGCGACGGAATGGCGGCCGCCCCGGACGGCAGGGGCTGGTCCGGATACAGGACCAGACTGGCCACATCCCGGATCACTATTTCCCGCTGCCGGTCCCGGAGTAGCAGATGATACCCCTCACCGTACCAGGCACTTCGATCTGAAGACTTGATCCTGGCTGCGGCGGCCAGGGAAGGCGCCCGGGGTATCACTTGATCCCTCGCTCCATAGAGATAGGCGATCGGCGCCTGGACCAGGCCGATATTCCGGGATGCGGCCTCCATGAGACTGACCAGCCCGAACAGGGTATCCGGCCGCGCGCCGCAGATCATCTGCGGGTCCCGGCCCATGGCCTGCAGCTCCTCCAGATTGTCGCTTGGCTGAACCGCGCTGGACAACCATTCAGGGGGCGTCACCGGGCGGGCTGGCGCCAGCCGAGCCGATAGCCAGAGCAGGGTCTTGTTGGGAACGGGCTGGCTTGACCATCCCCAGACCGCCGGGGCCAGCAGGACCAGCCCGTCTGCCTCGGGCGGGTTGTCCGTTGCAAAGGCGCAGATGGCGACTGCCCCGCCCATGCTTTCGCCGACCACGGTCAAGGGGACCGATGGATGGCGGGCCCTGACCAGACGGACGAACTGCCGCAGATCCTCAACCATCAGGTCAGGACCAGCCCAGAGTCCGCGACCGACAGAGCGCCCGAATCCGCGCTGGTCAAAAGCGTAGGTCGCTATGCCCTGTTGCGACCAGGCCGGGGCCGCCAGATGAAAGGCATTGGCATAGTCATTCATGCCATGAAGGGCGACGATGACGGCCTCCGTCTTTCCCGTCGCAGGCCAGATGGTCAGGCCGAGCCGGGCGCCATCCCCGGCGATGAACCAGTCCTCTGACAGCTCCGGCCCTTCGAAAGCGCGGGGCGGCGCCAGCCTGGACTGCACGGTCAGGGGTGCGCAGCCGCCGAGGCCGGCCAGCCCCCAGAGAATTTGGCGTCGGTTCATGGGTTCAGGATGTCCGCTACCCGACGACGAAGATAGGGCAGGACATCCGACTCGAACCAGGGATTGCGTTTCAGCCAGCCTGTGTTGCGCCAGGAGGGGTGCGGCATGGGCAGGTAGAGGGGCAGATATCTGCGCCAGGAAGCCACCGTTTCGGTCAGGGTGACGCCGACCCGGTCCTCCAGGCTCCATTTCTGGGCATAGGTCCCGACCAACAGGGTCAAATCCATTTGGGGCAGAGCGGCCATGAGCGGCTTGCGCCAGAGTTGGGCGCAACGCGGTGGCGGAGGATAGTCCCCTCCCCTTGGCCGGGTTCCCGGGAAGCAGAAGGCCATGGCGGCGACGCCGATCTCTGGTCTCTCGTAGAAGGTCTTGCGATCGACGCCCATCCAGCCGCGCAGGCGATCTCCCGAAGGGTCGTCGAAGGGGACGCCACTTTCATGAACACGACGGCCGGGCGCCTGGCCGCAGATCAGCAGCCTGACCGAGCCCGATACCCTCACAACCGGCCGAGGATCGTGGGCCAATTCCCCGGAACAGGCCCGACAGTCCGCGATCTGGCCGAGAAGCGCCGAAAGGTCCGTCCCGCTTTCTGTGCTGTCGCCGTCCATCCTCGTGTGTTCAGCGCGACAGAAACCGGGCTTCCTTGGCGACCGTCGTCTTGAACGATGGCCGGTCGAGCATGGTGTCAGACCAAGTCTGGGTCTTTGGCCATCTGGAAAGGTCGAGACCCAGGTGGCGGATATTGGCGAACGGGCTGGCGACGGCGATATCGGCCAGGGTCAACCGGTCGCCCACCAGGAAGCCACTCTCTGGAATGGACCGTTCAAGGTAGTCCAGCAGAGGCGGAAGTTCCTTTTCTTCCGCCGCGTCTGCAAGCGCCTGATCTCCCGGTTGCCCCATGAACCTTGGCGCCACGATGCGGTTGAAGAAGATCTTGCCGGCGGCGCCGACGAGAATGGTGTCGGCGTATTCGTCGAACCAGATCGTCCTGGCGCGCTCCCTGGGCGAAGACGGTATCAGCGCCGGGTCTGGTTTGACCGCCTCGAGGTAGTGAGCGATGGCGCTGGAATCGCAGACCGTGAAGTCGCCGTCCTTGAGGGCGGGAATCTTGCCAAAGGGACTGGCTGCCAGGAAACCGGGGTCAGGTTGGCCCGGAGGTGGAACCCTGTGATCGACCTCGATGTCCTTCTCGGCCGCAACGGCCAGAACCTTCCGGACAAAGGGCGAAAGCGACGCACCGTAGATGATCATGAATCAGGCTCCGCCTTCGCTTCTGTGGCTGTAGGATCTGGCAATCTGAGCCGGTAGACGCCCTTGAAACTGTCCGGGTCGGCAGGCTTGCCGTGACGCGTGATGACCAGCCTGCCCTGGCGCGCCAGGCCGACGGCCTCGGAGCGAACCTGCCCCAGCATCCGCTGCCACCGCTCCGGCTGAAGGGCCTTGGCGATCTGGGAAGGGTCGACGCTCTTGCCCGGGGCCAGCCCGGCCAGTTGGGAAAATATCTCGTCTTCGATCGGAGAGCTCATGGCGGGATGAGAAACACCTTTTTGCGCCGGGATCAAACGGTCCGACTCGTTGAGGCTGCTGACCGGTTTTCGGCTGCACGAACCACGCGCCCCGGCTATGGAGACGCACGCAGGGGAGTCGAGCATGGACGGTGGAGATGATGTTGCAGGTGGGCCGCGTCTGATTTCCGTGGGCGAATGGGCCGGCTGGCGTTGCTGGGACAGCGATCCTTTTGAAAACCAGTCTGGCCCTTTCCACTTCCGGGTTGAGGACGACAACTCCATCCGTTGCGCCTTCCGGGCCGAAGCCCGGCACATGAACGGCGGCGGCTTCATGCACGGCGGCTGCATGATGACCTTTGCTGATTTCGCGCTCTTCGCCCTGGCCTGGCGCGAGCTGCGCAACGACCATGCCGTAACGGTCAGCCTGAATGGCGAGTTCATCGGCCCGGCCCACGAAGGCGACCTGGTCGAATGCACGGGCGAAGTGGTCAAGGCCGGACGCTCGATGATCTTCGTGCGTGGGGTGATCTTCAACGAATCCGGTCCGATGATGTCCTTTTCCGGGGTGATCAAGAAAGTGCGCCCCAAACAACAGATTTCCTGATCCGATCGTGAAAAAACTTTAACGAGAAAAGGCCCCCAGTCGGTTGCATTTTCCGGACCATCCTCCCACCTTCTGGACAGGATTTCGGAGAACGACTGCCATGAGGAAACTTCTCCTCATTTTCCTGGCCACAGCGGCCCTGCTCTGCACCCTTGCACTCAGCCTGATGAATGCAGGCGGGTCGGGTGATCTTTACGCGACCCTGTCCCGGCCGGTCTGAGCGCGGGGCCGCATTGTCACCGCGCGGCTTGGGCCTCCCAGATCCAAACCTGCGCCCTGGAACCTTTTGCAGAGCCAGGACCTTGCCAAGATCGAGACAGTTCCCATCTGTCACAACATCAGTTTCAGTAAGGGCGGCAATGAGCCCCAAGCGACAGGATGGAGACCAAAAATGCCCAGAATTCTCGTTCTCTACCATTCGGCCTATGGCCATATCGAAACCATGGCCCAGGCCGTTGCCGAAGGCGCTGCAAGCGTCGCGGGAGCCGAGGTCGATATCAAGCGGGTCCCGGAAACGGTTCCCGAAGCGGTCGCCAAGGCGTCCCACTTCAAACTGGACCAGGCAGCGCCCATCGCCACGATCGAGGACCTCGCCAGCTACGACGCCATCATCGTCGGCGCCGGGACCCGTTTTGGCCGGATCAATTCGCAGATGGCGGCCTTTCTCGACCAGGCTGGCGGCCTTTGGGCGCGCGGGGCCCTGAATGGCAAGGTCGGCGCGGCCTTCACCTCGACCGCAACCCAGCACGGCGGTCAGGAGACCACCCTCTTCTCGATCATCACCAACCTGCTGCATTTCGGGATGACCATTGTCGGACTGCCCTACAGCTTTCAGGGACAGATGCGCCTGGACGAAGTGACCGGCGGCAGTCCCTACGGCGCCACGACGATCGCCGGCGGCGATGGCTCTCGCCAGCCTTCCGAAAACGAACTTGAAGGGGCCCGTCATCAGGGCCGCCTCGTGGCGGAAACGGCTGCGAAGCTGTTTGGCTAGGCCGCAAGGCGGCGCCCTGTCTTCAGGGCGCCGCCACCACCTCGATCTTCACGACCATTCTCACCGCCCGCTCGGGACGCCTGTCTGGCCCGACCACAAGACGATAGGGCCCCTCGTTTTCGGCGAGGGGCCCGGTTGTTCGACGGTCGGCAAGAACAACCGCGCCGTCCCGGAACGATCCGTCGATCTCGGCCAGTGAAAGGACGGCGCGATAGCCGTCCGACCCGGTCACCACGACATAGGTCGCCAGGATCTTCCCATGCAGCCTCGCCCCGTTTGGAACGCCAGCCTCGCGCAACACGGCGGACAGGGTCGGGCCCTGATAGGCGACGGCTTTGTCGCCGTCGCCCAGTTTTGCCTCTGCCTGGGACAGGGCCTGGAGCGCCGAGGGTTGAAGGCGGGTTTCCCGACCATCGAGCCCGATCACCGCAAGCGACTGCGCCAGGGCGGTCGCCGGCGCCAGGAAGAGCGCAGCAGCGATCAGAGCAGCCCGGATCATGCGGAGGTTCCCGCCTTCGCCGCCGGACGCGCCATCATCGCAGCATACCAGCGCTGGGCATTGGCCAGGTCATCGGCAATCCTGAACTTTGCCATCCGGGCGAAATCGATCGAGGTCGCGGCCACGATATCGGCCATGCTGATCCGGTCTCCGGCGATGAATTCACTTTCTGCGAGCCTGCGGTCCAGCATCTTCATCGCCCTGCCGGCGCTGACATGGCTGCTCTCGGCAATCTCCGGAATCTGCTTTTCAAGGGCGGCCAGGGCCGGGTGCGAATGCCGCACGGCCATCATCAAGGGGCCTGCCGCCATCATCTCGGTCCGGCGGAGCCACATCTCGAAGACGGCTGCCTCCCTTGGATCCCGCCCGAACATGTTGGGGTCCGGAAAAATGCTCTCCAGGTAGCGGCAGATCGCCACCGACTCGGTGATTGTGGTTCCGTCATCCATTTCCAGGGCCGGTACATTGGCCAGCCCGGCCCTGGCCAGGTACTCCGGAGTGCGGTGTTCGCCCTTGAAGACATCGACATTGATGATCTCGACGGCAGGATCACCCTTCTCGGCCAGAAACCAGCGGACGCGGCGGGGATTGGGCGCCCGCAGGCTGTCATAGAGCTTCATGATTTTTCCTCCAGAGCCGGTCTTGGACCTAGCCGGCGATTCCAAACAGTTCCCTGGGCAGGGCGCCGACGACCGCGGCGGTCATGCAGGTAGCGAGGAACCCGGCCAGAAGCGCCTTCCAGACCATCGAAATCACCTCGGCCCGTCGTTCCGGCATCAGGACGCCCAGGCCGGACACCGTGATCCCCACGGAACCCACATTGGCAAAGCCGCACAGGGCGTAGGTCATGATCATCCGTGTCCGTTCGGTCATTTCACCCGCCGGAATCTTGCCAAGCTCGATGAAGCCGATGAACTCCGTCAGCACCAGCTTGACGCCCAGGAGCCAGCCAGCCTTGCCCGCCTCTTCCCAGCTTATGCCCAGCGACCAGGCCAGGGGGGCGAAGACAAATCCGAGGATACGTTCGATGGTCATCGGCTGGCCGTCGAAGGGCGGCAACAGACCGAGGATCTCATTGCCGATTGCCACGAAGGCGACGAACACAATCAGGATGGCCGAGATGTTCAGGACCACCATCAGGCCGTCGGCCACGCCCTTGGATATGGCGTCAATCGACGACTCGTATTTGAGCAGAGACGTATAGTCGACGGTGATTTTCGCCTGATCCCGGGCCTCGGGAATGACGATCCGGGCCAGCAGAACGCCGGCCGGTGCCGAGACGACCGAAGCCACCAGTACATGGGCCGCCGCATTGGGCAGGGTCGCTTTCAGGATCAGGGCATAGGCCACCATGGTCGATCCGGCGACCGTGGCCAGGCCCACGACCATCATCATGAACATCTCGGACCGGGTCAGCTTGTCGAGATAGCCACGGATGATGATGGGCGTCTCCACCATGCCCAGGAAGATGTTGGCGGCCGTCGCCGTCGCAGAAGCGCCGCCCATACCCATGGTCTTCTCGAACAGCAACCCGAAAAGGCGGATGATCCATTTGAGGATCCTCCAGTGCCAGAGCAGGGCCGACAGGGCCGAAATCACCAGAATCAGGGGCAGAACCTGAAAGGCGAAGACAAACAGCGCCCCGTCATTGGCGATGGCGTAGGGCTGCGTCCCGCCACCCAGATAGCCAAACACGAACTGCGTCCCTTTGCCGGTCGCTGTCGCCAGACCATCCACAGTTCCACTGATAGCAGCAACGACGCCCTGCGCGGCCGGCAGGCCAAAGAGCAGCAGGATCAGACCGACCTGAACGATCAGGGCGCCGATCGCCAGTCGCCACGGGAAGGCGCGACGGTTCTCTGACACGGCCCAGCAGATCAGCAGGGTCAGAGCCAGGCCCGTCAGGCTCTGTGCGTTCTCGGCTCGAAACATCAAAACCCCTTTCGGCGGAAAGCGACTCCCCTGGCCGCACTCCGAACCCTGTCTTTGATTGACTACGAACCGGCATCCCGACGCAAGGCGGGCGGTTGCGTGAGACCCATGATCCGGTCAATCTGCTTGCGATTCAGAGGCGCAGCAGACGCCTCGGGTGGGACGAACAGAGGGAACTTCCGACATGACCGACATCTCTCGGCGCGGCCTTCTGGCCGCGTCAGCCAGCGCCGCTGTACTTTCGGGCTGCGCCACCGGGGCGAAGCAGCCGGTCGAATCTTCCCCTGACACCAAGGCCTGGACGCCTGACGCCACAGAACTGGCGTCACGTCTCCGAAACAAGGAAGTGAGCGCCGTCGAACTGATGGACGCCACCATTCGAAAGGCCGAAGCGCTGCAGGGCCGACTTGGCTTCCTGGTCAACTCCGATTTCGATCGGGCCATGGACAGGGCCCGAGCCGGCGGACAGTCCGGCCCGTTTGCAGGCGTGCCCTTCCTGGTCAAGGACCTGGATGACGCGATCGGCATGCCGACCCGCTCGGGGTCCCGCTGGACCCTGAACCATCCGCCGGCCAGGGCCCAGGATGTCTATATCGACTCCTTCGAACGGGCCGGCCTGATCTTCTTTGGAAAATCCGCCTCGCCCGAATACGGCTTTCTGCCGACGACGGAGCCGATCGGCTACAGGCCGACCCGCAACCCCTGGAACACAGACCATTCTTCGGGCGGATCTTCCGGCGGGGCGGCTGTCGCGGTGGCGGCGGGCATCCTGCCGATCGCCCATGCCAGCGATGGCGGCGGTTCCATACGGATTCCAGCGTCCAATTGCGGCCTGTTTGGTCTGAAGCCGTCCCGGGGCCGGATGATCGACCCGATATCGGGAACCAGGGCGACCGATATCAGCGTCAACCATGCTGTCAGCCGCAGCGTACGGGATTCTGCAGCCCTGTTCGCCGCCACCGAACGTCCGACTGGCGGGCTTGCCCCGGTCGGACTGGTCACAGGACCTGGTCGCAAGCGGCTGAAGGTTGGCGTGTTTTATCGTGGGGGATCGGGTCGCCAGCCGGACGCCGAGGTCCGCAAGGCCGTTGAGGGCACGGCGAAACTCCTGGGCGACCTTGGCCACCACATCGAACCGACGGATTGGCCAGTCGACAGCATCCAGTTCGGTCAGGACTTCCTGACCCTCTGGGCGGCAGGGGCTGCCGAACTTGTCGCGGCGGTGGGAAAGGCGGTTGGACGCCAGGCCGACACGACGATGCTGGAGCCCTTCACCCTCGGCATGGCCCAACTGGTGGCCAGTCTGCCCCCTAGCGCCCTAGGCCAAGCGATCGGCCGACTTGAGGCGGCGGCCAAGGCCTACGACGACTGGCTGCGCCGCTTTGACGTTGTCCTGTCACCCGTTCTGACCAAGCCCCCCGTGCCGCTGGGCTATGTCTCGGGAGACGTCCCGTTTGCCGAGCTGTCGGAGCGCCTGACCGATTATGTGGGTTACACGCCCCTGCACAATGTGGCCGGCGCTCCGGCCATGAGCGTGCCGCTGTCCTGGTCAGAGTCGGGCTTGCCGATCGGCAGCCAGATCAGCGCCCGGCTCGGACAGGAACGCACCCTGTTCGAGCTGGCCTATGAACTGGAGATCGCTCGGCCCTGGGCAGGGCGTCGGCCGCCCGTCAGCGTCTGATCCAGACCGGCGTCTTCAGCACATCGGCTGGTTTCTGGCCCTGATTTCCTTGAGCATGGCTTCGACAACTGCAAAGTCGATCTTCGCTGGACTGCTGTAGCGGATACAGCCCTTGCCGCAGTTTATGCCTGCCAGTTGTTTGGCAAAGGTCTGTATCGCTGTCTGGCCGGCATAGAGCGAGATGTACTGTTTCTGGCTGTTGAACGAGACGACCGGATCAGCGCCTGCCGGTCCATATCCCGGCATGCCCCACGCCATTCGTTCCGGCCAGTCTGTCAGATGCTCCAGGCAAAGCCCCCGAAGACGCCGGATGGCCTCCAGGCGCTCCGGTGCAACCTCCTCCAGATAGTCGTCGACGTTCAGGGCTTTCGACTGGACCATGGCCACGCCTCCCGCGAAGGCGGCGTATGGGATCATTGTCCGGCGCCAGCTTCAACCTGTTCGAACCGTCCGGGACTCAGACCTCGGCCTCCATCACCGCTGCGAGGATCTTCTTGACCTCAGGCTTGAGAATCTTGCCGTTGGCATTGCGCGGAAGGGTCTCATGCCAGAAGGCGATGCGGATCGGCACCTTGAAGGCGGCCAGTCGATCAGCGACGAAGGCCCGCAGTTCCTGTTCGGTGGCATGGGCGTCCGGCTTGAGAGTGACTACCGCGCCGGGTTCCTCGCCCAGCGACTTGTGAGGAATGCCGACGAGGGCTGCGTCCATCACCGCAGGGTGATCGTACAGGACGTTCTCGACCTCGATGCAGTAGATGTTCTCACCGCCCCGGATCAGCATGTCCTTGGCACGGTCGATGATGAAGCAGAACCCTTCCTCATCCAGACGCGCCAGGTCGCCGGTCTTGACCCAGCCATCGACGAAGGTCTGGGCCGTGGCCTCCGGCTTGTTCCAGTAACCCTTCACCACCTGCGGACCCTTGCACCACAGTTCGCCCACCTCACCGATCGGCAGTTCGCGATCGCCCTCCACGGTCATGATCTTGAGATCGCACACTGCAACGGGGGGACCGCAGCTGTCAGGCCGGTGTTCATAGTCCTCACCGCCGTGGGTGGTCGCGGTGGCGCTGGTTTCGGTCATGCCCCAGCCGTTGCCGGGCGCTGACTTGGGCCAGGTTTCCTTGATCTTGCGGACCAGCTCCGGGGCTGAAGGCGCACCGCCATAGGAGACACTTTCCAGGCTGGACAGGTCGTATTTGGCCCGGGCGGGATGCTCGATCAACTGCCAGGCGATGGTCGGAACCCCGCCGCAATGGGTGACCTTTTCCCGTTCGATCAGCTGCATCGCCAGATCCGGATCCCATTTGCGCATCATGACGATCTTGTGGCCGCCGAACATCGACGGGTTCAGAACCGCCATGCAGCCGGTGGCGTGAAAGAACGGCACAGAGATCATCATTCCCTTCTGGGGCGCGGCGGGGTCCGGAGCCGGCGGCATTTCGCCCCGGCGGAGGTACTGCCGTGCTGCGGCTGACCCTGACGACATGATATTGGTGTTGATGTTCCGGTGAGTGGCCAGGGCCCCCTTGGGCTTGCCGGTGGTGCCGGAGGTATAGAAGATTGTGGCATCGTCTTCCGGTTCCAGCGGCGTGTCGGGCAGCGCAGAATCCGGCAGGGCGGCCCAACTGCCGGGCTCGCCGATCACGGTCTCCAGCTTGGTCACATAGGGATGAGTGACTTCGTCGATCATGCGGCTGACAAAGACATGCTGAAGGTCCGGGCAGTTGGGCAGATGCTCGGCCAGACGGTCGAACCGCTCGACATCCATGATCGCGACCTTGGTGCCGGAATCGGTCAGGCCATATTCCAGCTCCGAGCCGGTCCACCAAGCGTTCAGCGGCGTGAGAATGGCGCCAAGGCTCAGGGCCGCATAGAAGGCGACGGGCCACTCGGGCAGATTGCGCATGACGATGGCGACGCGATCGCCCTTTTTCACACCGTGTTCCGCAAGCGCGGCGGCAAAGGCCGCCACGGCGCGATGGAAGGCCTCATAGGATACCCGCTCGTCTTCATGGACGAGAAAAATCTTATCACCATGGGCTCTTGCGACAGACAGGGTGTCCCGCAGTGTGGGCGGAACACCTTTCCAGACGCGGGTCGGAATGCCGCGGATGACGACTTCTTCCATCTCGCAGGGACCGCCGGGCGCGGTGAGCAGCGCATGGGCCTGGGCGATAGACATGGCAGGCCATGTCGTTGCGGCTTCAGACATCAGTTTCCTCCGGAACATGAACAGTCGACCGCGCTTCTGTGTCGCGAGTCCAGCACGGGTGAAAGCACACCGCCCGGCGGGATGCAAACAAGCCTTGGTTCAGGATGAAATGGCCAGTCGCGGAATGATGAAATCCAGAAACGCCCGGGCCTTGCCCGAAAGTTCTCGCCCCTGCCAGAGAGCCCATAAGGCCAAGGGCGGGGCAGACCATTCCGGCAGAAGCCGCACCAGACGACCGGAATCAATGTCCGAAGAGACGAGAAAGCTGGGCACCAGGGCGGCTCCCAGTCCTGACCGCATCAGGTCTGCGATCACCTCTCCATTTGCTGTGCGCAGGGTCGGCATCACCTCGACATCAAGCCGTTCACGCCCATTGCTGAGCGGCCATCTGTTGCCATAGGCCGTGGAGGTGAATCCGAGGCAGGGAACGTCCGGCAGGTCGCGGGGTGAGGACACCCGGCCATGCCGGTCCTCGAAATCAGCTGATGCGACCACCATTCGCCGATAGCTGCCCAATTGCCGCCCGGTCAGGCGAGAGTCCTGTTGATCACCCAGTCGAAAGGCAAGGTCTACGCCCTCGGCAATGAGGTCGACGCGGTCATCGCGCGCCGCCAGATCCAGGCGAACTCTTGGCCATGCCTTCAGAAACTCACCGGCAACAGGCGCCAGTTCCGCCCGGGCAAAGGCAACCGAGGATGCCACCCGCAATAGGCCCACGGGCTCCTGGCCCAGACCCCGGACGGAGGCTTCCAGCCCGTCCATCTCGCTGATTACCAGCCGCGCCCGGTCGCAGGCCCGCTGTCCGGCCTCAGTCAGGGCGACCCGGCGCGTTGTCCGGTTCAGGAGCCGGGCGCCCAGATCGGCCTCAAGCGCCGTGATGGCTCGGCTGACCGCAGACTGGCTGACTCCGGACTCAGTGGCGACCCGACTGAAACTGCCCGTCTCCGACACACGGATCAGAATTCTGAGCGCCACCAGCCGATCCATACGGGCTCCATTCATGCGATAACCGCATATATCATATCTGAAATAGCTGGATTATCGCATTTTCTGCGTGGCGCTACAGAGGCGTCATGTCTGAATTTGTCATCCACAGCCGGGCCACGGCCCCCTTCGCCGCCAAGCCCTTCCTTGAAGAAGCCAGCGCGTCCCTTGGCTATGTTCCCGCCCTGCTGGGGCAGATGGCCGAGAGCCCGCAACTGCTCGAGGCCTATTCGGTCACCTCAGCGATATTCCGGAAGTCCACCTTCACGGATGCCGAGCAGCAAATCGTGCTGCTGGCCATCTCGGTGGAACATGACAGCCACTACTGTACGCCGGCCCATACCCGGCGCGCCCGGCAGGCCAGCCTGCCGGAGTCCGACATCCGGGCGATCCGCGACCGGCGCCCCCTGCCAGACCTGCGACTGGAGACCCTTCGGAAGTTCGCGGTCCGCCTGGTCCGGGAACGTGGATTCCTCACCGATAGCGAGGTCACGGCCTTCCTGGCCGCCGGCTTCACCCGGGCTCAGGCCCTCGATGTGGTCCTGGCCGTCGGGCTCAAGACCCTAAGCAACTACGTCAACCATCTGGCGGAAACCCCTCTGGACCCGCCTCTCACCCCTGACGCCCTGGTCAATGACCGGCGCGTCGCCTGAAGGAGACCAAGATCATGAATCCCAAGATGCTGTTCCTGGCCATCGCGCTGACCGCAGGCCCCGTGGCCGCCCCCGGTCTGGCGCTGGCGGCGAAGCCGCTGATCTACACGCCAGCCCTCTCGAACGCGGCGGCGGGCGGCTACGACGTTGTCGCCTATTTCACGGCGGGCCGGCCCACGCCTGGCGTGGACAGTTTCAAGACCGAGTGGAAGGGCGCGACCTGGAAATTCTCCTCGGCCGCCAATCTGGCGAAGTTCAAGGCCAATCCCGCCGCCTACGCACCGCAATATGGCGGCTACTGCGCCTGGGCGGTTTCGCAGGGCTACACCGCCAAGGGTGATCCCCAGCACTGGAAGATCGTCGGCGGCAAGCTCTATCTCAACTACAATTCAGAGGTTCAGACCAAATGGAACAAGGACATTCCAGGCTTCATCCGCAAGGGCGACAGCAACTGGCCGACGGTGCTGAAATGAACCGCCTCAAATCCTACCTGCGCTACATCCCGGATGGCATGGCCCTGTTCATGTCGGTCATCTTCCTGGACAGCCTGCGCTACAAGTTCACGGACCATCCCAAGACCCAGGAGATCTTTGGTCGCCTGGACGGCTGGGCAGGCTCCCTGGACCTGGCAGGCCTGTTCTCCCACACCGGTCTGTTCTCCCAGTACGTGATCGGCTCGATCGAGCTTCTTGCTTCCACCCTGCTGATCGTCGGCCTGCATCCCAGATTCAAGCATCTGCAGGCGGGCGGCGCCCTTGCCGGACTGCTGGTCATGACCGGGGCGGTCAGTTTCCACCTGTTCACGCCGCTTGGCATTGACCCCAACAACGACGGCGGCGGCCTTTTCGCGGCAGCCTGCACCAACCTGGCCTTTGCCTTCGGCCTTCTGACAGTCTTCCGTCGCAAGGAGATCCTGGAGCTCGGCCAAAGGGTTCTGGCCGTCGTAAGGCCCCTTTAGCGAAGACGCGCCTTCAAGCTGGCGCGCCTCCTATCCAACGCTTTCCAGACGCTTCAAGGCCGCCTCGAGCTTGCTCCTGGCGGCCTCTGCTTCGGCCAATCGTTCGCGGTTTTCCTCGACCACCTCTTCCTTGGCCTTGGCGAGGAAATCGGGATTGAGGAGCTTGCGATTGGTACGATGGATGTCGGCGCTGTAGTTGGCGATTTCCTTTGAAAGCCTGGTCTTCTCCGCAGCCAGATCGATGAATGCGGCAACGGAGAGGGCCGCTGTCGCTTCCCCGATGACAAAAGGCACAGACCCCTGTGGCGCCGCCTGCGCTCGCTCCAGTGACTCGATCCGCCCCAGGGTCTGGATCAGGTCCGCATGACGGTCCAGACGCGTCGCGGTTTCCGAAGAGGCCCCCACCAGGGTGAGGGGGACGCGGGCTCCCGGCGGCACATTCATCTCGGCCCGAACAGACCGCACCTGGCTGACCAGATCCACCACCCAGCCGATTTCAGACTCCGCAGCTGGGTCTATCCAGCTGGCTGGAAGGTCCGGCCAGGACTCTGTGATCAGCATCCCCTTGCGAGCGGACCCCTCTTCGCCAGTCCGGGCCCAGAGTTCCTCGGTGACGAAGGGCATGACCGGATGCAGAAGGACCAGACACTGATCCAGAACCCAGGCGGTCATGGCCTGGGTTTCCGCCTTTGCGGCCATATCCGATCCATTGAGGATAGGCTTGGCCAGTTCCAGGTACCAGTCGCAGAAGACATTCCAGACAAACCGGTACAGCGCTCCGGCGGCGGCGTCATAGGCGCAGTCCTCAAGGGCCCTGGTGACGTCGAGAGCCGTCTTGACGGCCTCACCGCGAATCCATCGGTTCAGCGTCTGGCTCGCACCGGCCGGGTCGAAGCCCTCAACCCGCAAGCAGCCGTTCATCTGGCTGAACCTTGTGGCATTCCACAGCTTGGTGCCGAAGTTGCGATAGCCTTCGATCCGCTGTGTCGAGAGCTTGATATCGCGGGCCTGGCCCGACATGGCCGTCAGGGTGAAGCGAACCGCATCACACCCAAACTGGTCGATCAGGTCCAGGGGGTCCATGACATTGCCCTTGGACTTGCTCATCTTGGCGCCGGATGCGTCCCGGACCAGCGCGTTGATGACCACGCGCTTGAACGGGACCTCCCCCGTGAAATGCAGTCCCATCATCATCATCCGGGCAACCCAGAAGAAGATGATGTCGAAACCCGTCACCAGGGTGTGGGTCGGATAGAAGCGCTTCAGGTCTTCGGTCTGCTCCGGCCAGCCGAGGGTTGAGAAGGGCCAGAGACCGGATGAGAACCAGGTGTCGAGGACGTCTTCATCCTGGGTCAACAGGGTCGAAGCGCCATAGTGGGCGTCAGCCAGGGCCTGGGCCTCGGCCTCGGTTTCAGCGACAAAGGTCTCGCCATCGGGGCCATACCAGGCCGGAATCCGATGCCCCCACCAGAGCTGCCGACTGATGCACCAGGGCTGGATGTTCCGCATCCATTCGAAATAGGTCTTGTCCCAACTGCGGGGCTCGAAGACCGTCTGCCCGTCTTCGACGGCCTTGATCGCCGGCCGGGCCAGGGTTTCGGCGTCCACGTACCATTGGTCAGTCAGAAAGGGTTCAATCACGACGCCGCTGCGGTCGCCATGGGGCACCTGGTGGCGAGTCTTCTCGATCTGCCGCAGCAGGCCCATTTCTTCGAACCGCGAAATGATCTCCTTCCGCGCGACAAAGCGGTCCAGCCCCTGGAGGTCGGCGGGGCCATTCTCGTTGATGCGGCCATAGGCGTCCAGAACGCTGATCGCATCCAGACCGTGGCGCTTGCCGACCTGAAAGTCGTTGAAGTCATGAGCCGGGGTGATCTTGACCGCGCCGGAACCCTTTTCCGGGTCTGCGTAGTCATCGGCCACGATGGGGATCAGCCGGCCGACGATCGGCAACCGAACCCTCTTGCCAATCAACTCGCGATACCGGTCATCGTCTGGGTGAACGGCGACAGCCGTATCGCCCAGCATGGTTTCCGGACGCGTGGTGGCCACCACGATCTCGCCGCTGCCATCCTCGAGCGGATAGGCGAAGTGCCAATAGGCGCCGTCGACTTCCTTCTGCTCCACTTCAAGGTCGGAAATGGCCGTCTGGAAGTGCGGGTCCCAGTTGACGAGGCGCTTGTCGCGGTAGATCAGGCCCTGCCTGTGCAGGGTGACAAAGACCTTGCGCACCGCCGCTGACAGACCCTCGTCCAGAGTGAACCGCTCACGGCTCCAGTCACAGCTGGCGCCCAGACGCCGAAGCTGGTTGACGATGGTTCCGCCGCTTTCCGCCTTCCATTCCCAGATCCTGGCGACAAAAGCGTCCCGTCCAAGGTCGCGCCGGCTGATGTTTGCCCCGCTGGCGGCCAATTGCCGCTCCACAACCATCTGGGTCGCAATCCCGGCATGGTCGGTCCCTGGCAGCCAAAGGGCTGCCTTACCCCGCATCCTCTGGAACCGGATCAGCACATCCTGCAGCGTGTTGTTCAGCGCATGGCCGATATGCAGGCTGCCGGTCACATTGGGGGGCGGGATGACAATGCTGAAAGGTTCGGCCTTCGGATCATCCGATGGTTTGAAAGCGCCAGCGGCTTCCCAGGCCGCATAAAGGCGCGGCTCGGCAGTTTGCGGTTCGAAGGTTTTTTCGAGCATGTCGGGAGTCTTTGTTGAGAGGCGTGTTTACTACGCCCTTCCCGCTTTGGAAAAGCCGGGGTTTTGTCGTGGACTTTAGACAAGCCAGGCACGACCCAACACGGGTCGAACCTGGCACTGGACAAGAGAGCGGCCAGTCTGGCCTGTCAGTTGCGGCCAGGACGGACCCGGTCGTGGAATGGACGCTGCTAGACGACCCGGCCGCGCTGAAGTTTTTCGACGGCTTCGGTTACCTTGGCCTCCACAATGCGAGGCAGGTTGTCATCGAGCCATGTCTTGATAAGCGGCTTGAGAAGTTCACGCACGACGTCGTCCAGGCTGCGTCCCGGCGCCGGCATGGCCAGGGCAGCTTCCAGACGACCGAAGGCCGAGGCCGTCGCCACAGCTGCGGCCGCGCCGATGATCGGATCGTCATCCGCAACTGAGGGAGCCACATAGGCGACCGGTTGGGGTTCCGGTCTTGGCGCCGGCGCGGGTTCCGGCGGAGGTGTCCATGCAACCGGTTCTGGCGCAGGCGCTGGCGCCGCGGCCGGCGGTTCATAGATATCCAGATCCCCATGGGACTCCAGAGGAGCAGATGCCTCGATCGCATCCGTCAGCTCCAGAACGTCTTCGTCTTCAGGCTCGACCGGGGCCAGAACCGCCGCTGGGGCCGCCTCGGCCGGAGGCGCATCGTCCTCGGAGATAATTCGGCGGATGGAGGCCAGGATTTCCTCCATCGTCGGTTCCTGGGCAGTCTGTTCGGACATGATCGGGGCCTGAGCTGAAGGGTTCGAATCCGGCTTGTCGGGCAGGTTATGCTCACCTGCCCGCTCCTGCAAATACAACGGCAATCCTTACGCAGAAGTTGCCATGAGCAGCAGGTCTATCGCGGCGAGGTTCTGACCGCCTCTTCGGGCGACGGTCCGACGGCCGACGCAGCGATCCGGTCGATCGCTGCAATGGCCGGCTCCCACAGAACCCGTCCATAGGCCCGGTTCTTTTTGCGCGGACCGGGATCATACAAGGGTTGTCCGGGGGTCAGATAGCGCGCCTCCAAACGACCCACGGCAGATAGCACCAGCGCACTGGCAAGATACTCGTCCCGCCTCGCATTGATGAGCGACAGCTCCGCTGACCGGAGTTCCTGTTGCGCATTCAGAACGTCCAGGGTCGTGCGCAATCCCACCTGGGCTTCCTGGCGCACGCCCTCGAAGGCGATGCGGGCAGCCCTGACCTGTTCTTCATTGGCGGTCAGACCCGCGCGCGCGCCCTGGAGCTGGTTCCAGGACTGCGCGACATCCTGCTGTGCATTGCGCCGCGCCCCCTCGATTGCGGCGACATCGGCCTTGTTCTGCTGCTGCGCCTGACGGATCGAGGAAGAAATCTGGCCGCCGTAGAAAATCGGCATCGTGATGCTGACCTGGCCGGAAACAGCCTTGTTGTAGTCTTCAAACGGGGAGTTATCGCGCGTCGCGCTGCCGCTGGCGCCAAGACTGCTGGACAGGGTTACGTTCGGCCGGTTCGCGGATTTTGCCTGGGCAACCCGGGCGCGGCTGGCCTGCTCGGAGAAGTCAGCGGACAAAAGCGCGGGATTGTTTTGCTCGGCCATGTCGAATGCCGTCTCGATCGTCTCGGGCAAGAGTCCGGCAAGACTGGGCTCGGGCTCAAGTTCACCGGGCGCCTGGCCGACGACGGCCTTGTAGTTGGATCGACTGATGGCGAGTTGGGCTCGCGCGTTGGCCTGGCTGGCTCTGGCCGCAGCGAAACGGGCCTCGGCCTGGGCCACGTCGGTACGGGTGATTTCACCGACCTCGAAGCGGGCCCGGGCCTCATCCAGCTGCCGCTGGAGCACCGAAACGTTCTCGTCCGCGATCCGTTGGGCCTCGATGTCACGCCGAACATCGACATAGGCCTGGACCACCTGGGTCAGGATTCCGGCCTCGACCGTCCGAAGGGTTTGTCGACCGGCCTCGATATCGGCCTGGGCAGCCGATATCTGGGCGCGAACGCGCCCGCCAGTGTAAAGGGGCTGGCTGACCGTGATGCTGGCGCTGGCGCTGGAGGCTTCACCTGCCGAGAAGCTCAAGCGCCCGTATTCCGTGCTGGACTTTGCAACCGAAGCGGACAGACCAACCTCGGGTCGATAGCCTGAAAGCGCCTGTACGACCGTTTCATCGAGCGCTCGCAGATTGGCGCGCTGTTCCCGCAGCGTGGGGTTGGTCTGGTAGGCAAGACCAATGGCGTCGGCGAGGGTCTCGGCCGCAACAGGTCCAGCCAGTCCGGCCATCAGGCCTGCACTGCAAATGGCGGCCAGCAATCCGGCCCGACGGCTTTTCAACATCCAACAATCCCCAGAGGCGGCAACAACCTTCGCAGCCCTATATGATCGCCTGTAAGTCTGACCGCCAGTCGCGACCAGTTAAGCTTTTTTCACGCACGAACGTTTCGGCAGGATTACAGTCCCGCCCTTTCGCCGCCTGGTTTTCAGACCGCCTCGTCGCTGGTTGCGCAGGGAAGGCCTCAGAAGACGAAGGCGGCCTTTGGCTCAAATCCGGGTAGGCAGACCGCCGAGGATTCGAACAGGGATCGGACGCCGATGCCCTCTTGCGACCTGATATAGAGCATTGCACGACCGATGGGACCATTTCTAACAACAATTCCCAAACGGCCGTGCATTCTCAGACTGGCTGTCCAGTCGTCGGGGGTCGCACTCACCGCCCCCTCACTGATCACCAGGTCGAACTGATCGGCTTGTGCGACTTGCAATCCGTCGTCATCCAGGCGTTCGACGGTCAGTCCCATCTGCTCCAGCACCGCCGCGGCATAGGGCGCAGAGATGGCCAAGGCACGTTGACCAGCCTCGGGATGAAGCGCCTGTAGCAGTTTCGCCACGTCACGGGGCCGCATGAGAAACCGACCGGACGCATACTCGATCTCGGCATCGGCATAGGCTGCATAGGCCTTGCTGCCCGGAACCAGGGTCTCGCGCCTGACCTGCCGGATAGCATCCTGAATGGCGAGGTTGGTCACATCGGCCGTGCGAATCTGGCTGTCGAGCATATTCTCGCGCGCAGCGGCGAAGTCGGCGGCCATTGGAATCCCTACCTCGAAAATCACAAGGCGGCTTATAGGTCCGGCCCCCCGGCGGCGCAATGCGATGCAGCGAACCATTGCCCCGTCCCTTCGCCTCTGCTAGCCAAGCGCCTCTCCGGCGCACCGCCAGCGCCGCAGAGGGTGAGGCCTGGTGGCGGAGTGGTTACGCAGAGGACTGCAAATCCTTGCACCCCGGTTCGATTCCGGGCCAGGCCTCCAAATTTTTCAATGACTTATCTGAAACCTTGGATTCTGGTTTGCAGTTCGGGTTACAGTTTGCGTTCTGGTCGCGTTCTCTCGCCAGAATCCGACGCGCGCTGGCGATGGCCACGCCTTGGCGATCAATGTAGCCAGGCATGGCCCCAAGCTCACCCTTCACCGGATGCCCAGAGCACAGGGCGACTTCTTCTGCAGACCATTCCATCAGACGTCGGCGGGTGATGAACGTCTCCCGTAGGTCATTGAATGTCAGCCCTTCGACGCCAGCGGATTTGGAGGCCGCTTGCCAGGCCGCGCGAAAATCGTTGCCCTTTCGCGCCCAGGGCAGGCCGTCGTGCTTGGTCAGGACTGTCGTGGACCTGCCGCGGGGCGCCCCCGACAATGCGGCCTGAAGCCGAGTCGAAATGGGGATCACAACTGGCACACCGGTCGTGCTTGTAGAGGGCTGGTATGCCCAGGGCGCGATTCTGATCCAGCCTGCCTCGGCGAACCCCATAGGACAGCAGCGTCTTCAGCATGGTCACGGCGTGGTCGGCCTGTCGGGGCGAGGCCGCCATGCTGTCGCGCCATTGATCCAGGTGGGCCGCGATTTCCCGGGCGGACATGGCCCGAAGCGACGGCGGGCCAAACTTCATCCGGATGAGATCGAGTTTGCGTCGATAGTCCCGTTGTGTGAGCGACTTGAGTTTTGTGAATTCCTCGGACTGCAGATACTCCCAAACCAGATTGTGGACCGTGTCGCCTCGCAGTTCCTTCTTCATGGCCTCAGCCAGACGTTCAAAAGACTCTGTCGTGCCCTCGCGGCCCAGGGCCACCCTGCCCCGCCCCCTTGGCCCGTAATCGCCGTAGTAGACAAGGCCGCCCTCCGACAGCCTCCGCCTCGTCCGAGCCGTCCAAATTGACCTGCTCAGACAGCCTGCCGCTCAAAACAAGGAAGCGGTCGCCCTCCCCTCCCCGTCTTTCAATACTGCATTTGACTCGATGTACACTATCGGCGCGTTTGGCCGGTGAAGGCAGCGAGATTTGACGGAGCACCGATCGTGTGAAGGTCCGACATTATTGCATGAAAACAATACCATCACTCCTGTCCGCAGGCTTGCCTTGCTCGCATGTCGAGTGCGGCGGATTGCAATCCGATGGCGCGCACGGCGAGCCGGTTCGGCGGTCTGTCAGATATGCCGCTAAGCTGGGGGGCAGTGTTGGGCCAGCCTCGGGGCAGGTTCCGGCGGGGGCAGTCTTGCACTCTGGAAGCGCCAGAAGCGACCATTGAAAAGCCTACGGCCAAGGCCAGGATCGTCGAGTTCTACAAACCAGGCGGACAGCCATGGGCCGGGATCGCCAAGGACGCCTGACAATGACTTGATGCGTGTTGATACGACCGCATTGTCGGAAGGGTGAGGGGCAGGCGTCAGGATATCCCAGCAATCGTCATCCGCCGCCCGCACGATGGCTTCCAACGACGGGGCTGGGCCCAAGCCAAGGGCGCTGGCCAGAAGCTCATCGCCGACATAGGCCGCCGCGGCCTCAAGCATGGATCCCTCGACATGGGCTCCCCGGCCGTCTGCCTGGCGGGCCAGGAGCACCACCAGGGTGCAGGCGGCCATCTGAAGGGCGCAGGCAGGGTCTGCGGGATAGCCGCCCATCAGAACCGGGTTCCCTGAGTTATCCAGATGAAGGCTGTCCCAGCCTGCCATCGCCTCAATCGAGGTTCCGTTCGCTTTGTGCGGGGCGAGCGGACCGCTGGCGCCGTAGCCGCTGAACGCTGTCATGACGAGGGCGGGATTGAGCTTGTTGAGGACCTCGAATCCCAGGCCAAACCGCGCCATGACCTGGGGGGTAAAATTCTCGAGGACCACGTCCGCTGACAGGGCGAGCGACCGAAAGGTCTGGCAATCGGCCGGATCCCGTAGATCCAGCGTCAGGCTGTTCTTGTTTCGATTGACGGCCTGAAAGTAGATGCTGCGGTCGTGAGCCTCCGTGACCAGGTCGTTGGGCAGCGCCGGTTGTTGTCCCATGAGCCGCCAAATGTCGGGGCGTGAGGGATTCTCGATCTTGGTCACCTCAGCTCCCAGGTCGGCCAAGATCTGCCCGGCCAGCGGCCCCATCCAGGCCTGCGTCAGATCCAACACCTTGATGCCGGACAGGGGGGCGTCGCTCACGGGCGAAATTGACGGCGCCGCCCCGGCGACCGCGCTGCGGTTTATTCGTGCCGGGAGACCGGCGAGCGGAGGCAGGTCGCAGTTTCCCCCCTCAACGCGCTCGAAGAAGCCCCTGGTCGCCAGGTGCGGGTCCTGTTGGACCTCTGCCAGCCTGTTGACCGGCCCGCAAACCACGCCACGCGCCTGAATGGCGTCAAACAGCTGTTTGCGAGTGCGGGTTTGGCAATGGACCGCGAAATAGGCCTCTCGCGCTTCGAGGGCTTCTTGCGGTTCGCAGGAATAAAGGTTTTGGGGCAAGTCATGAGGGTCAATTCCCAAAGCCTCGGCATAGATCGCCACATAGGTTGGCTCGGACAACAGAAGGGCCACCCAACCGTCCTGGCAAGGCAGCAGTCGAACACCTTCAGGCGTCCCGCCCACCCGCACTGTGCGCGCCTCTGCAAACTGCTCCTTCAGATAGGGCAAAAGCCCGGCCACGGTTTCCAGGCCTGAAACCTCCACCAGATCGCCTTGACCAATCCTCCGCGCACGAAGCAGAGCCGCAAGGCCGCCGACCAGGGCGTTCGCCCCAATGATGTGATCAACAAGGTGGCCAGGCGCGGCGATCGGGGGCTCGTCCGCCTTGCCGTTCATGCTGAGATAGCCACTCAGGGCCTGCAGCTGGAGTGATGTGACATCTTTCTCGCTTGAACCGGCTTCTCTGCCGAACGGCGAGATACTCACGATGACAAGGCCGGGGCAAAGGCGGCGCAGGGCCTCAAGACTCAACCCGAAAACGGCTGCCTCGTCATGCGGATGAATATCGCTGATAACCGCGTCGGCAGTCTCGAGGACGGCCAGGAGCTCCGCACTGCTACCGGGCGATGAAAGGGCTTTTCCGGCCGATAAATAGTCAAAAGATGGCGACACAACTTGCCCATCCGGACGGGCCCGCTGCCCGAAGCCTCGCAAGCCTTGGTAGCCCGGAGGTTCGACCAGGGTGACCTGCGCCCCCCAAAGGTGAAGCTGGCGACCGCAGAATCCGGCCGCAGGTGAACGAGAGACCTCGAGCACCTTTAGACCCTTCAAGGGTGGCGCCTCCGACACCGGGCCCACCCTAGCCGGCCTCGTCCATCTGGCGCTTCATGCGCGCCAACGCCTCTGAATAGTTGATTGCAGGGACCCAACCGAGGGCGTCACGAATGTGCTTGGAACAGATACGATTGTCGAAGCCGATCAGATTGAGCCCTTCCAGATAGGGCAAGCCGGTTTGCCTGGGGCCGACAAGGCGAGCGGGATCTTCATTGTCCTCAGCCATATGCAAAAGATCTTCCAGTGAAAGGCCGGGTGGCGGGGGCATGCCCGCCAGGGCCGCCATGTCGTTGGTGAACTGACGCCAGGTCACAGGCTCCCCGTCACAGACATTGAACACACCGCCTGGGGCGGCCGGATGGGTTCCCGCCAGGAAAATGGCGTCGGCGAGGTTTTCGACATGAACCAGACCGGCGTTGTTCCGGTGACCATCCCCAACGACAAGGCCGCCCGATGCCTTGATGCCCGCAATGAATCGATCCCCCCAAGCGCTGCCGCGCCCCAGGCCATAGACATTTGCGGGTCGCACAAGGGTGGTCGGCAATCCGGTTCTGGCCGCGATTTCCAGCGCAACTGCTTCCTGCCCCTGTTTGGCCCGCCCGTAGGCGCCCTGCCAAACGCCAAAGCCATCTGCCTCCCGACAAAGCTGCCGGCGGATCTTGTCGCCGTAGATGGCAATAGACGAAATGACGACGGCTCGCGCGCTGCGGTCCGCTGCGAGGCTGCAGAGGTTTCGGGTCCCCTCGGCGATAATGGACCATTGGCGATCGTAGTCGCCAGCCTCGCCAACCACGGCCGCCAGATGAATGGCCAGGTCGAAGGCGCCGACCTTGGCTTCAAGGTCGCCTGGCGAGGTAAGGTCCCCCCCCACCATTTCCACCTGCCCCCCCCAGGCGGGGTCCGGGGCCTCACCCGGAAGCGAAAAATTGATCACCCGCCAGTCCGCTTCGAGAAAGCGGCGTACGACATGATTGCCAATGAACCCCGTACCGCCGGTCACGAGCACGACGCCAGCCTTGCCCGTCATCGGCTTATCTCGCGATCAAAAACCGAAACCAGAAAGCGTAAAAGCAGGCGCCCCGGCCCAGGGCCATCCTCGAAGGCCGTGCGAGCGTGCAATGTGACGTGATTGTTGAGGATCTGGATGTCGCCCGGAGCTAACCGAAAACTAAGGCCGATGGCTGGATCCGCCGCCGTCGCTTCATAGAGATCCATCAGTTCCAGAAGCTCCGGTGACAGCCTCATTGCCAACCGTTCGACACTGCGGAAGTAGTCCGAGATGTAGAAAGTCCTCAGGACCGCTCCGTCAAAGGCACATGGGACCACCTCGGCGACCGGCGGAGCGCCGTCGACCTGCTCATTGCGCAGGTCGAGCGGAAAGGGCTCGAACAGGCGTCTGGCAAGGTCAGGCCGCTGTCGCATTATCGTATTGAAGACGGTAACTGAGCTTGCGATCCTGCTTTCTCCGCCGGTCCTTGCCGGTCGGATGCAAAGCAGGCCAACCAGATCCGATGCGTCGCAGTGGAACCGAAACTCGGCGTTTGTGGCGTAGTTTCTTGTCGCGGCATTCCGGGCAGCCGCGCCGGTATCCCGCACCTCACCGATCACATCCCCCCTGGGGTTCTGCAGCCCAAGGCGCCCAAACTGAAGTCCTAGCCCTCGCATGAAGAGGCTCGCAGTCTCAGTATCCCAGCGATCGACGGGAGCGCCCCGCAGCACGAGGAATCCCCGACCGCGGGCCAACTGCCGACGCCAATCCCTGATGCGGTCCTGCAAGGTTGGTAGCGGAAAATCCTGAGGCCCCAATTGGTCCAAAGGCTTGCAGGTTCGGCGGGCGAACGACATGGCGTCCTCGAAAGCCGCGAACACCGCCTCCTCCAGCGCTTCGGACCAGTCTTCAGGGGCTGCAAAATCTGCAGTTCTCCAGGCAGCAGCCGAGGAAACCTCTGCCGTCGGAGCTTCGCCATGCGCCCGGGTCAGGAAGTGGCTGGATTGTTCCGCAATTGACAGCGGAAGGTTGGAAGTGCTCCCCAATGCATGTGACATGCAGACCTCCGACGGCGGTGTGAAGGTAAAACTTCCAACCAGACAAAGGGTTAACCGAGAGTCACTCCGGCATCAGCAGCGGACTTACGGAGAAACTTGAGAAACTCCCCCGAGCCATCAAGGTACTCATGCAGGGTTGAGCGATCAGATATTTCATCGAAGCGACGGGCGAGTTCGTCTGGGGTCCGCTCTGACGGTGGCAGGTAGATACCCTCCGATTCCAGGATGTGAATCCGGGCATAGCCGCCAAACCCCGCCGCGAGGATGATCCGCGACGGCGCCGCCTCACTGGCCATGAACAGCACGGCCGGCGACACCGCAGACGGCGCCATGAGGGCGAGGACTTCCGGGGCCAGAAGACCCTCTGTCATCCGTGTCGCGGCTCCTGGAACGAGGGTATTGACGCGAATGTCGTTTTTGCCCCCCTCGATATGCAGCACGTTCATCAGGCCGATGAGCCCGGTCTTGGCGGCGCCATAGTTGGCCTGACCGAAATTGCCATAAACGCCGGAGGTCGAGGCCGTCATGACAATCCGGCCGTAGTTCGCCGCTTTCATATGGGGCCAGACAGCCAGGGAACAGATGGCCGACCCCATGAGATGGACATCAACCACCGCTTGGAAAGATTCCGGGGTCGTCTTGGCGAAACTGGCATCCCGCAGAATCCCGGCGTTGTTGACCAGCACGTCGATACGGCCCCATCGGGCCATGACCTTGTCCACCATGTCAGCCACCTGAGATGGGCTGGTGACATTCGCGCCATGGGCCATGGCTTCACCGCCCGCCGCGATGATCTCCTGAACCACTCGCTCTGCCGGCTCTGACGAGCCGCCGGTGCCGTCCGCCGCGCCCCCGAAATCGTTGACGACAACCCTGGCCCCTCGGGCGGCGAATTGCAGGGCGTGCTCGCGTCCCAGCCCGCCTCCGGCGCCTGTCACGATCACGACGCGCTGATCAAAGGTAATGGCCATCGTCTATTCCTGCAGTAGAGTCGTGGGGGGATTTGATGAGAGGTTGGTCGCGATCACCGGATCACTGGCTGACGAGTTGCATCCCGAGCCATTCGGCCACCAGAGCGGGCTTGGACTCGCCTTCAATCTCGATTGTCACGTCCATGGTGGAGACCCACTGGCCGGGATTGCGCTCCTCCATCGACCGCAGATGAAATCGCCCGCGGATCCGGGAGCCGGTCTTGACCGGAGCGACAAACCGCACTTTGTCGAAGCCATAGTTGAGGCCCATGGTGATGCCTTCCATCAGCACTTCAGCTGTCGTGCAAAACCCGCCGATCATGGACAAGGTCAGGAGACCGTGAGCGATCGTGCCGCCGAACGGCGTCTTCCTGGCGAGTTCAACGTCGGTATGGAGGCGGACCGGATCGCCAGTCAGCTGTGCGAACTGGTTCACCATCTCCTGCGTGATGGTGGTCCATTCGGACAGGCCGACTTCGGCGCCGATGATGTTCTTGATCGTTTCCCGGCTGTAGGTCGGCACGCGCTGCTCCCTGACCGCTGGCGCGAGCTTCGACACCAGCTTCGTTGACTGAACATATGTATAGTTTAAGGGGGTGTCAAACCCGCCATTCCCTTCAGCGTGCTGCTGAGGCGGCGTCGGCGCGTCCTGGTCAGAGACTGTAGTTCAGCGGTTTCTCACCCCAGCTTTTCCTGCTGCGCCGAGAAGATCGAACTGTAGTCGCCGGCCCCCCAGTCCGGGGGCATCGGACAGGGTTCTGAGTCGAACCGCGCGTGGCTGGCAGGCCCTCCCCGGACAATCACATTACCGAACCGCACCGGGTCCATAATCCGGGTCAGCGGGATCGCATCTGTCGGGGCGTAGGTGTGAAGCAACAATGGCCTGATCCGGTCGGACAGGTTTGCGCGCGAGCCGTGCACGATGCGGCAGTTGTGAACCGTGACCGATCCCCGGGGACCACAGAGCCATCGCAAGGTCTTCGGATCCAGCGTGGAGACTTCTTGATCGCTCAACGAGCCGGTCCAACCACCTTCCGCGTTTCGGAGGGTTGAGATCGGCCCCTGATGGCTGCCGGCGAACAAGCCCATCGGCGCCATGTCTTCGTCGACGTCGGTCAGAAAGACGCCGATCGTCAGGGGCGAGTAGTTGCTGTGCGGCCAGAACTGAATGTCCTGGTGCCATTTGATTTCTTCGCCGCCATGGGGCGACTTGAAATTCAGCTTTGAGTGATGGAACCGGATGTTCGGTCCGATCAGGTCTTCGGCGATATCCAGCAAGGGTCCGCGCAGGCCGAAATCCTCGAAGACCTGATGGAAGGCGACGGTCTGCGGTATCCGCCGCAACATGGGACGGTCAGCACTGTGGCCCGGGCCCAGAAGGATGTCCGGCAATGACGCGGACAGGGACCGGCTGCGCTCGATGAAGGTCTCCATCGTCTCGACCAGCCGATCGACCAGTCCGGCCGGGATCGCGTTTTCAACAAGCAGATAGCCCTCGTCGCGGTAGGCCTCGATCTGCGCATCCGTCAGCCGCCCGGCAGTCATCGCAGCCAGGCCCCGCCCTGGCTGATCACCGGCGCGCCCGTCGCCGAGCGCACCTCGAAACTGACAAGGCCGCCGGGCAAGGCCTGGTGTCGGATGACGATCTCTTCACCGGGAATGACCATGCCGCTGAACCGGCCGGTAATCCGCGCCAGCCTGCCAACATCGCTGTCGGCATGGCGTCTCAGAACTGTCAAACCAGCCAGAGCCCAGGTCGCTGTCCCATGCAGGATGATGTCCGGCAATCCAGCGGCAAGGGCCACGGCGCGTTCGGTATGGATAGGATTCCAGATGTCGGCGCATTCCGAGTAAACATGGGGCATCTCACGGGGAATGACGATCCGTGTTTCCGCTGCGTCCTCTGAAGGCGCCGGCCAGGGTGCGGATCTTGGCGGCTCGGCAAGGACGCGATCTTCGCCCTCGAGCCCCACATCGCGATAGATCGAGCTGGTCCAGGAGGTGGTCACCAGGTCTCCTGTGCCGCGATCGTGGCTCTCGAGCCTACAGACCAGATGCACCCCGGAACGCACGGTGCGGGCGCTCATCAGCTGGCCCGTCACGACCAGATCATCACCCGAGACCATGGGCCGGTGAAAATGCGAATCCTGAACCGAATGGACCCCGCGCTGAGCTTCCGCCGGGCTGAGACGATCCGATACGGCGTCCCGAAGGGACAGAACGACGGGCCATTCCGGCCCCACACACTGGAACGGCAAGGCCCGAAGGCCGCCTGCTGCGGCATCGTCGAGAAAGGCCGGTTCCGCAGCGCCCAGCCCGGCTGCGTAGGCGAGAATGCGACGGACGGTGATCGGTGTTTCCGAGGGTGTCAGCACTTGGCCGACCCTGTCTGCGGGGAATGGCATGGAACCTCCAGGGCCCAGATTCGGTCAGGGCTTGTTCAAGTCGCGGTCAGGGGGCGGGGCGGCCGTGACAGAACCCGGTTTACCATGGGCTCAAACGCAGCCAGCGGCATTGACGGATAGGCTGGGTCAAAAGCGACCTGATCGTAGAGATGACAGAATTGAGCCGTGTATTCGAAATGCGGGTGGCCGCGGAACTGATCGCGCATGTCGCGGTCCAGGCCGAGATGATGGAAAAAATAGTACCCTTGAAAGATGCCATGGTGCGCAACCATCCAGTGGTCTGCATCTGACACATAGGGACTGAGGATGGTCGCCGCATGTTCGGCATGGTTGGCGGGCGCCAGGGTGTCGCCGATATCATGAAGCAGGGCGCAGACGACGTATTCCTCGTCCCGACCATCGCGATGGGCTCTCGTCGCGGTCTGCAGGCAATGCTCAAGCCGGTCGACCGGATAGCCTCCGAAGTCGCCTTCGAGCAGCCGCAGATGACGCAGCACGCGATGGGGGAGGCCGGCCATGTACGGGCCCCAATGTTCGAGGACCCCCGCCCAGTCTTCACGGGTTGTGTCGGCCAGGTTGGTAAATGCGGGAACGGTCGGGGAGTCTGCCATGGGAATCGCCAGCCTCTTGGGAGGGTCGCCCTGCCCTCTTTGGACCAGAATACTGAACGTTTGCATAGTCTCGCAAGCCGTCATATCGTCAGCAACGGCGGTCGTCGGCAAGAGCGGCTCCAGCAACCGGGCGACGGAGGCGAGCATGACAGACAGCACGGCCAGTGGGGCCGTTCCAGCCAGACCCGCAGTCGCCGCCTATGCCCTGGTGCTTTTGGCCCTGGTCAGCTTTTTCAATTACATGGACCGGATGGTCCTGGCCGTTCTGGTCGAGCCGATCAAGGCCGAGCTCGGGCTGAGCGATGCTCAGCTCGGCCTTCTGACCGGGCTGGCCTTTGCGGCGCTGTACGCCACGCTTGGTATTCCACTTGCGCGTCTGGCCGACCGGAAATCGCGGGTGCTCATCTTGTCAGTCTGCCTGGTTCTTTGGAGCGCCATGACGGCGGCGACTGGGCTGGCCCGCAATTTCTGGCAGTTGTTCGTCATTCGCATGGGCGTGGGAGTCGGCGAAGCAGGCTGCGTTCCTGCGGCCCACTCCTTGATCGGAGACCTGTTCCCCCCGGAACGGAGAGCCTTTGCAATCAGCGTTTTCCAGGCGGGGGGACTTGCCGGCCTGTCGGGCGGGCTGATGTTGACCGGCATCCTCGCTGATCAACTTGGATGGCGACTGGCCCTATGCATCGTCGGGCTTCCGGGCGTGGTGCTGGGCCTGATCATTTTTCTGACTCTCAAGGAACCGCCGCGCCGCGCGGCGCCGGGGCCCGAAACTTCGTCCCAAGCCTCGGAAATGGCCGAAGAATCCGCTTTGACGGCGATCAAGGCGCTGCTGAAGCGGCCCGCCCTGTTTCACCTGACGTTCGGCCTCGCGGTTGGAAGCTTCGCCACCTACGGCCTGACCCAGTGGATTCCCGCCTTCTTCATCCGCAGCCATGGCCTGTCATTGACCCAGATCGGCGTCTGGTCAGGGCTTGCTGCCGGGATCGGCGGGATCATCGGCGTTCTGGCCGGGGGGGCCCTGGCCGTGAAACTTCTGCCGCGGGATCGTCGCTGGGAACTCTGGCTGCCGGCCCTAGCCTATGGCGGATCGGCGCCATTCTATGTCGCAGTCTTTCTGTGGCCCTCTCCCTATCTGGCCATAGCCATCAAGGTGGTAGCGACCTTCATCGCCGCTTCCGGAGGCGGTGTGGCCCTGTCAGCTATTCAATCGTTTGCGGAGCCACATCGGCGGGCGACTGCAGTCTCACTCGTGCTCTTCCTGACCGCCATGCTGGGCCTGGGTCTTGGGCCGCTGGCCGTTGGGTTGCTTAGCGATCTGCTGAAGCCCGGCCTTGGCGCCGAGAGCCTTCGGTACGCTCTGGTCATTTCAACAGCCGCACTGGTCTGGGCCAGCGCCCATTTCGTGCTGGCAGCCAGGACGGCTCGGCGAGACCAAGTCTGAAGGCCTTCGAATCCTGGAGTGTGAAACAATGACCTCACCAGACCCTGCACAGACAGAGGCAATGGTCCGGCGCGATCTGGCGGCTGTCTACAGGCTCGTTGCACAGCAGGGCTGGGATGACCTGATCTTCACTCATATCTCCGCCAGGGTTCCAGGCCCCGAGCATCATTTCCTGATCAACCCCTTTGGCCTGAGGTTTGACGAGGTCACCGCCTCCAACCTGGTCAAGATCGATCTGGACGGACATCCGGTGGGCCCCAGCGACCATCCCGTCAATCCAGCCGGTTTCACGATCCACAGCGCCCTGCATATGGCCAGGGAAGACGCACAATGTGTCATCCACCTCCATACCAATGACGGGGTTGCCGTGGCGATGCAGGCGGACGGCCTTTTGCCCCTGTCCCAGCACGCCATGATGGTGGCCGATGAGATCGCCTATCACGACTATGAGGGCATTGCCTTTGACCTCGACGAACGCGAGCGCTTGGTCGCCGACATGGGCGAGAAACACCTGATGATCCTGCGCAACCACGGCACCCTCGCCGTGGGCGTCAGCTGCGCGGCTGCTTGGCTGGCCATCTATTTCCTGGAACGGGCCTGCACCATGCAGATCCGGGCCCAATCGTCGGGCGTCCGCCTGATGCAGCCGCGACAGGGCGCTGCGCAGAAGGTGACCGACCAGAGCACCTCACTGTTCACCGGGACAGCGGGCGCCTTCACCTGGCCGGCCCTGCTCCGGAAACTGGACCTTTCCGATCCTGGCTACGCATCGTGAAACCGGTCGGAAGGAGGGATGGAAATTGAACAGCATGATCGTCGAGCGAGACGACGCAATCGTCGTCCTGCGACTCAACCGGCCGGAGCGGCGAAACGCCATTGACCAGGATTTCATGCTGGAGATCGAGCGGGCCGTCCTGGCCCTGAGGGATGACGAAACCTGTCGGGCCGTCATCATCTGCGGTGAGGGCCCTCATTTCAGCGTCGGGGCGGACCTTGCGCCCGCTTCTGCGTCGCCGGCGCCGCCGTCTTCCCTGCTGATGCGTCGACGATCCCTTGAACTTGGCGCCCGACTGATGCGGGCCATCCAGGAGATCCCCCAGCCGACGATCGCCAGTGTTCACGGCGTGGCGGCCGGGGCAGGCGCCTGCATCGCCTCTGCGGCGGATTTTCGCGTAGCGTCCAGATCAGCGCGAGTCAGCTATGGCGAGGTCAGGCTCGGCATGAGCCTGATGTGGAATGCCCTACCGGTCTGCGTGAGCCTGGTTGGGCCGGCCCGCGCCAAACAGATGCTCATGTCCGGTGCGCTTTTCGAAGCGCCCCTGCTGGAGCGCTGGGGTTTTTTCGACGAGATTGTGCCGGAGGGCGACCTGGCCAGGACAGCCCTGGCCTGGGCTCAACGCTACGCCAGCCTTCCGCCCGTCCCCGTCCAAATGATCAAGAAGAGCGTCAATGCCGTCGCAGGCGCACTGGATCGGTCGATCATGCATATGGACGCCGACCAGTTTCTCCTGACCCAGTCGACCGAGGACTTCGCAGAGGCCGTGGCCGCCTTCCTTGAAAAACGTCCCGGCTCCTACAGGGGAACCTAGCCCGGCCGCCGAGAAAGCCGAGCTGACCCCCTCAGGCCTTCCGCGCCTCGCCAAAGAGGGCTCTGGCGGCCGCATAATCAGCCTTGCCGTTCACGGCCCTGGGCGCAACCGCGACGGACACGACAGCGCGCGGGGCCTTGTAGGCCGCCAGGCGCCTCCGGACATGGTTGATTAAATCGGTCTCGGTCACCGCATCGCTGACGGCCACGACAGCGGCGACCGATTGGCCGAAGCGGCCATCAGCGACCCCGAACACCAGGGCGTCCGTCACAAGCGGGTGGGTCTTGAGCGCCTCCTCGACCTCTTCGGGATAGACTTTTTCCCCGGCCGTGTTGATGCAGTGGCTTCCCCGTCCGAGCAACCTTATAGAGCCGTCGGCTTCGACCAGGGCATGGTCGCCACCGAGGATGTAGCGAACGCCCTCGATCGTGACATAGGTCCGGGCCGTGCGTTCAGGGTCCTTGTAGTAGCCAAGGGGCAGATCGCCGGACTTGGCGATGATGCCCGTCTCTCCGGACCCCGGAGTCACGGGTTTCAGGTCGTCCGGGCGGAGCACAATGGCATTGGCCAGGTTGAACCGCGCTTCGGACGGCGGGGCATCCTTTGTGACGACGGAATAGGCAATGCCGGCAGACTCGCTGGCGCCCAGTCCGTCGGACAGGGTGGCGTCGGGCATGAAGTCGAGCAGGCCAAGCTTGACCTCCGGGCTCCACATCATGCCGCTGGAGACCACCATCTTCATGTGGGAAACGTCGAAGCGGCCGGGGTTCCGCAACAGCACATCCAGTAAAGGCCTTGCGAAGGCGTCCCCGACAATGACGACTCCGTCGCATTTCCAAAGTTCCAGCTCCGCCACCGTGGCTTCCGGATCGAAGGACGGTCGCGCGGAACAGACGATGGAGCCGCCCCTCGACAGGACGCTCAGGGCGGCAAACAGGCCGGTCCCATGCATCAGCGGTGGAGCAATATGATAACGCACCCGGCCTTCGCCGCTGCGAATCTGCGCATCGAGTGCGGCGAGGGTCATGGGCGGAGGATCTTCCGGCCGCACCGCCCGGCTGGCGGACAGAGTTCCCCAGAGCGAGCTCGACGGCCACATCACGCCCTTGGGCATGCCGGTCGTACCGCCTGTATAGAGCAGGAACAGGTCTTCCGGATCGCGTTGCAGCTCGATAGGCGAGTCATCTTCGCGGGCGTGGATGTCGTCCAGAAAGTCGGCGCCAGCCGTGTGGTTGCGGGCGCTGACCAGAGCCTTCAGCGACCGGCCGGCACAGGCACGGTCCACCGTTTCCGCAAACTCGCCATCGAAGATAAGGGCTTCACTGTCGGAATTGTCCAGGAGATAGGCGATTTCGTCTGGCCCATACCGGTAGTTGATGTTCACCGGAGCGAGACGCGCCTTCAATGCCCCGACAAAGGCCGTGATGTAGTCGGGGCCGTTGCGCATATAGAGAGAAACCTTCGCGCCCGGCGCCAGCTCCCTCCCGATCAGATGCCGGGCCAGCGCATTCGAACGACGATCAAGTTCCGTCCAGCTGGTGATAACCCCATCGCAAATGACAGCGGCCGCCTCTGGCTCGATTGCACTGGCAATGGTGTCGAAGACGTCGCCGAAATTGACGCTCATGAACCGCTTTCCGTCATTCTAGAGCTTGTTGGCACAGGGCCAAAAAAGTGGCGACTGCAGTTGCCCGCAGTCGCCAGTCCGGATTCACTCGGGGATTAGCGAGGGTTAGAAATCGACGCCGAGGCGAAGACCGATTTTCCTCGGATACATGATCTGCAAGGCCGTCGAGGACTCCACCGCCGGATCATCGTCGTTCAGGGCGTTGGTTGCGAAGGCTTCAAGGTTCCAGCCCCCCTTCTTCATCCCGGCGCGAAGAGTGAGGTCATTGAGCTCACCCGATTCAAGGCCCTTGGTCGTCGCGTCAGAAGTGCGGTCGCGATAGGAATAGCCGGCATAGAGCGAGCCGGTTACGCCGCCGAACCAGCTGAGCTCACGCTGATAGTCTGCGGCGAGAGTATAGGTGCTTTCAGGCACATTGGGGACCGGTCCTCCGACCTTGATGGCCGTTCCGACTGACAGGGCGCCGAGAACCCGCGTGAACTTGGCGTCGTTATAGGCGGCGCTGCCCCGCAGGTTCAGCCCCTCGATCGGCGTGCGCCAGGCGAAACCGATGTCGGCGCCCTTGATCTCCGCATCGCCGGCATTGGTGATAGAGATAACCGCAGCGGTCGCAAACTGCACAAGCACGTCGCTCCAGTCGGTCTGGTAGACCGAGCCCTCGAGAAGCAGCGTGCGGTCCGCCAATTCCCAACGGGTGCCAACCTCGTAGGTCCAGAGGGAGTCAGGCTCATTTGCTGTCGGGATCGTTCCGGGGGGCAGGCCGAGGGCAACGTCAGCGGCAGCGGCCTGGGCCGGCGTTTGAAGCGAGCCGCTGCGGAATCCCTTGGCGGCGTTGAAGTAGATGGTGCCGTTTTCAGCCGGCTTGTACTTCAGATTGAAGCGGGGATTGAGGCTGTCCCACTTGCCACTGGCGACTCTTGGCAGTCCTGTGGCCCGGTCAATCCCTTTGCTTTCGCGATCATCCTCGAAATAGGCTAGGCCAATCAACGGCTCCAGTTTGCCGTCGAACAACTCGACCGAAGCTTCCCCGAAAACAGACCAGGACTTGGTGGTGATGGCGCCAAGCGTGTTGATGATGCTGCCCTTGGGACCGGCGAGCCCGAACTGGCTATAGTAGAAGATGTCAGCCACCAGTTCTGCATCCCGGTTGGATGCGCCGACCAGCCAGGTAACCGGGCTGTCGGGCAGGGACGAAAGCCGGATCTCGTTGGTGTGGGTCTCCGTGGCGAAATTGCTGTCATTGACCAGAATGCTCAGCAGAGGCGTCACGAAATCCAGTTCGTGGTCAATGAACGACGAGTTCGCCACCAGATCGCCGATGGGGGTCCGCCAATTGGCCGTGACCGAAAACAGGTCAGCATCGACATTGGTGAAACCCTTGCGCCCGCCCGTGCCCGCGATTGCAGGAAAGCCATAGGGCACCGGGAAATAGAGCGGGATGCCGCTCAGGGCATTGTGGGGCGTCAGGCTGTTGGAAAAGTCCTGCTCGTTACGGATGTTCCAGTACAGCGCGCTGATGGTCAGGTCATCGCTCGGCGTCCAGGCGAGAGACAGGCGCGCATTGCGTCCCTTGAAGTCATTGACGTCGTCGCGATTGAGTTCCGGGGCCTCGGCATAGCCGCTGAGGGAGTCATAGCCATAGGAGACGCGCGCGGCGAGTTGGTCCTGGACGATGGGAATGTTCAGGACGATGTCGCCCGTATAGTTGGTCCCACCCCCATCCGTGCTGGAAACCTCGGCCTGGGCCTTGCCCGAGAAGGCGGTGGAATTGGGCTGGGCCAGAACCATCTTAATGGTGCCGCCCATGGAGCCCTGACCATAGAGCGTGGCTGACGGACCGCGGATCACTTCGACCCGTTCCAGGTCCAGAAGGCGCGCCGGGGGAGTCAGTTGCAGGTTCGGAATGCCGAACGGCGTGTCGCCAATATAGTAGCCGACCAGACCGTCGCCCGTGGTGCCGCTGGCGATGCCGCGAATCTGGATGGTTTCAAAACCCGGCGTAGTTCCAGACACGATGGAAGCGCCCGGAATGCTGGACACAAGGTCCGATACCTTGTTGATCCCCGCCTTCTCCAACTGGTCGGCCGATATGGATTGCACGGGTAGCGGAACGTCCAGAAGCCGCTCTTCCCGCTTTTGCGCCGTTACAATCAGCTCATCGACCGTAGCGGGTTCGGCGGCATAGGCTGCACCGGACATCAGGAATGCCACGGAACTGGCGCCTGCGCACAGCCCTGCACGAATTCTATTGGACATAGTCCCCTCCCCTGGAGCAGCCCGTTGACGGGCGTCGATTGTTGTTCACCTCACGGCGAAGAGACCTAAGCCCTTCGTTCCGCTAAGGTACCCAAAACTAAACATTTGCATAGCCCTATTTCAACGCCTAATTTTCGAAAAACCGACGTAAGAGAGCCCCTTGCGGCTTTGATAGCGAAAGTTCGATGCGATGAACGACCGTTTGAATAATCTCGATCCCAAGTCTGAAGTCCGCACCATCAGCGACCTTCTGTCCTGGGCTGCGTCATCTCGTCCAGACGAACTTGCCGCTGCTGACGCCACTGGAAGATGGAGCTATCTGGACCTTCAGGACGCCGTCAGGCGCTACGCCAACGCCTTGTTTTTTATGGGTATCCGGCGCGGGAATAGAGTGGCGATGCTTACGCCGCCGGGCGTGGACTTCTGGATCGCCCTCCACGCAACGGCTTCCCTCGGTGCAATATGGGTCGGGGTCAATCCGCGCTATCAACAGAGAGATTTTGAACATCTGCTCAGCGATAGCCAACCGTCGCTGCTGATTGCGGTCTCTCCATTCGATGATCGGGACTACTGCGCTGAGCTGGCGCCGCTGCTGCCGCCGGGGACCCCGATCGTGGCCCATGGCGAACCAACGGCAGGCAGCCTGGGCAAGGCTGCATTTCTGGCAAACGGAGAGTCGGTCTCCGATGAGGAACTTCACGCTGCGTGTGCGGCTGTTGATCCCGAAGACGCCGCCGTGATCGTGTACACATCCGGCACAACCGGGCGGCCCAAAGGGGCCATGCTGTCGCATCGGGCCATTGTGACCTCAGCCCTGGTCAACGCCGAATGGATGGGCGCCGAGGGGCTGCAAAGAAGTATCTGCGCCGCGCCAGTCAATCATGTTGGCGCGATCAACAATATCTGCATGAACGTCCTGGCTGCCAGCGGCGCGATCATTTTCCATCCCCGGGTGGACATCCCGGCACTGGCCGAACTCAGCCGCCAGGAACAACCCACCTATCTGGTTTCCTCGCCCACAGGCTTCGCCATGATGCTGTCCAATCCAGCGGGTATCGGGGATCGCCTTGTGGCGACCAAGCTCATCGTCTTCGGCGGAGCCATGACGGCGCTATCGGTTCTGGAGCAGATCGCGCCCAGCGGCGCCCGGCTCTCGTCAGTCTATGGACAGACGGAAACCTGCGGCATCATCACCCGGACCCTGCCGGAAGACAGCCTGGCTGACCACGCCGAGACCATCGGCAAACCACTGCCTGGCGCCGAGTGCAGAATTGCCGACGCCGCGGGAACTCCGGTGGCCGATGGCGAGACAGGCGAAATTCAGATCCGAGCGCCCTATGTGATGAGTGGATACTTCAACAACCCAGAAGCAACGGCCGAAGCCTTTACGTCGGACGGTTTTCTGAGGACAGGCGATCTCGGCGTGAGACGGCCGGACGGAAATCTGGTGTTCGTCGGTCGGTTGAAGGAGATGTTCAAGTCCGGGGGCTACAATGTCTATCCGGTGGAAATCGAGCAGGCGATCAGTGAGCATCCGGCCGTCGCCCTGGCGGCGGTGGTTCCAGTCAGCGACCTCCGGTTCCAGGAAGTCGGCTTCGCATTCGTTGAAACGCGTCCGGGAATGACCCTTACGACAGGCGAAATTCGGGACTTCCTCAAGAGCCGCATCGCCAACTACAAGGTGCCTAAAAACTTCATCATTCAGGATGAACTGCCCAAGCTCCCCAATTCAAAGATCGACAAGATGGGCCTGCGCACCCTGGCATCCGCTCAAACGGAGCTGGACCTTGCCCGTACCAAGGCTCCCTTCCTGAACAGATCCATATAGGCACGGTGCCTACGCCGCCAAAGTTCGGTTTCGAAACCTGATTTGCCGATCGTTCTCTGGATGTAGGGATCAAGCAGCAGGGTTCCCAATTCCAGATACATCATCAGGAACGGGAGCCACAGGCGGTCGACCTGCGGCCCCAGCACACCGTCCGCGTCCATTTTTGTGATTGATTGCTGAACGATCGCGTAGAAGCGCGCAAAAATTGCGTACCCCCAATCGCTTTCTTCCAGCAAGGCCCGCCGGAAATAGTTGGCTGTGTCCGGCCAGGTGTCCTGGTGCCGGGAAATCCATTCATCGACAGTCGCAGCATAGTCTTCAGAAGTGAGCTGCCGGTCTTCCTCAGTTTTCCGGCCCCAACCCAGCGCTTCCTCAAATTGACGGATAAACTGTTCATCTACGGCAGCTCTCAATCCTTCCTTTGAACCAAAGTGATGATTGATGAGACCAACAGAGACGTCGGAGGCCGAGGCGATGTCCCGGACCGTTACGCCATCGAAACCCTTTTCCGCAAAGAGCCTCAAGGCCGTCGCGATCAGCCGCGTCCGTCCATCCCCCGCTTCAGTCACTGATCTTTTGGCCAACGGATTCTCCATACTGTGCGGCCGGATGGCGCTGGGTTCCCGACCGGTAACCCCTGAATACACATTTTTCGGCTGGGACCCACAGCCTCGTTCAGTCAATCGGTGTCCTGCCCGCTCGATTGTGCCTTTTCGCGGCACATCATCGCCAATTGTCCTCCGGACAGGGGCGTTGAGGACGCGGTGGACTTGCAATCGAGGCAGAAGCTGAACTATTGTTCAGTTTGAGTTTGAAGCGCTGTCCAGGAGCCGCCCCTTGCGTGAAGTCGTCATCGTTTCCACCGCCCGCACCGGGATGGGCAAATCCGTCCGCGGCAGCCTGAACGCCACCCATCCGATTACCTACGCGGGGCATGTGCTAGCCCACGCCATGACCCGGGCGGGGGTCGATCCAGCGGAAATCGAGGACGTGGTGCTGGGATCGGGCCACCCGGAAGGGGCTACGGGCTATGACATCGCCAGAACAGCCGCCCTGCGCGCAGGCTGTCCTGTCACGACCTCCGGCCTGGCCGTAAACCGTTTTTGCTCTTCGGGCCTACAAGCCATCGCTGTCGCCGCCGGCCGCATCCGCAACGAGGATGTGCCCATCATGGCCGCAGGCGGCGTCGAGTCGATCTCGCTGGTGCAGATGGGCGGCCATATGAACCGCTTCCACCTGACCGAAGACTACCTGCTGGCTCACAAACCAGCCCTCTGGATGTCCATGATCGAAACGGCCGAAGTCGTGGCCGAACGGTACGGCGTTTCCCGTGAATCTCAGGACCTCTACGCCCTGGCCTCCCAGCAGCGCACCGCCCGCGCCCAGGCTGAAGGGTTGTTCACGGACGAGATCGTGCCGCTGCAGGTCAGCATGGCCCAGGTCAATAAGGCCACGGGCGAAACCCTGATGGTCGATAAGGTTCTGGACCGCGACGAGTGCAATCGCCCGGAGACGACTCTCGAGACATTGGCAGCCCTCAAGCCGGTTCACCGGGACGGACAGGTGATCAAGGAAGGCAAGACCGTCACCGCCGGCAATGCCAGTCAGCAGTCGGATGGGGCAAGCGCCTGTATTCTGATGGAGGCCGGCGAAGCCGCCAGGCGTGGCCTGAAACCCCTGGGAGCCTTCCGCGGCTTCACCGTGGCCGGCTGCGAACCGGATGAAATGGGAATCGGCCCTGTGTTCGCAGTGCCTCGCCTGCTGCAACGCCATGGGCTGACGGTAGATGACATTGATCTCTGGGAACTGAACGAAGCCTTTGCCAGCCAGTGCCTCTATTCCCGCGACCGGCTCGGCATCGACCCTGACAAATACAACGTGAATGGAGGGGCCATCTCCATCGGTCACCCCTATGGCATGACCGGCGCGCGGTCGGTGGGCCATATCCTGCTTGAGGGTCGCCGTCGAAAGGCAAAGTATGGCGTGGTGACCATGTGCGTGGGGGCCGGGATGGGCGCAGCCGGCCTGGTGGAGATCTTTTCCTGATGAGCGACCTGCTTTTTGACCGTCAGTGGCAGCATCTGGCGATCACACGCGATGGACCGATCGTTGAGGTGACTCTGAACCGGCCCGACGCGCGCAATGCCCTGAACGGCCTGATGATGCGTGAGTTGACGGAAGTCGCCGGCCTGCTGCGCCGCCGGTCGGATGTCCTCGCCGTGATCCTGGCGGGCGGAGAAAAATACTTCTCGGCCGGCGCCGATCTTGGCGGCATCCAGGAAAGGGTCACTGCGCCCACCGTCCTGGAAACCCGGGAAGCCATCATGGCCGGGCCTGACATGTGCCGTGCGTGGGAGGAGATCGAGGCGGTCACCATTGTGGCGATCGAGGGCTATTGCGTTGGCGGGGCCTGCGCCCTGGCTGTCGCCTGTGATTTTCGCATCATGGGCCAGGGCAGCTTCCTCCGCCTTCCGGAGGTTCCTCTGGGAATCAACATGAGCTGGAACAGCGTCCCGCGCATCACCACCATGGCGGGACCGTCGAGGGCCAAGCGGTTTGTGATGTTCGGTGAACCGGCCAGCGCCGAGACCTGTTTGGCCTGGGGAATGGCCGACGAGGTGACGGACAAGGGTCACGCCCTGAAAGTCGCCCGTACATGGGCGGAAAAGGTCGCCGGGTTGCCGCCCTTGCCAATCCGGATGACCAAGGAGGCCGTCAACGCCCAGGCCAATGCCAACCATTACGCCACCAGCTTCATGGACCGCGACCAGTATCTGGTCACTGTGAAAACCCAGGATTTCCAGGAGGGCGTAAAGTCATTCTTCGAAAAGCGGGCGGCCGTGTTCAAGGGTGACTGACGGACCGAACATTGAGACCATGGATGGCTGGCTGTGCGGCGTTCGCCAATCGGGGGTAAATGCCTTTCTTGGAGTCCCCTTCGCCGCCCCGCCGACAGGACTGCTCCGCGGCCAGCCGCCACAGCCAACAGCACCCTGGGCGGGTGTGCGGGCTGCCACGCGCTTCGGCCGCGCCTCCTTGCAGCCCACCTATCCGCTCATGCCGACGCATTCCACCGACGACTCGGACGAGGACTGCCTTTATCTGAACCTGTGGTCTCCGGTAGGAGCCGATGGCCTGCCGGTCCTGGTGCTCATTCATGGCGGCGGATTCCAGATCGGGTCCGGTGCGGCTCCGGCCTATCGGGGAGATCGCCTCGCCGCCTCGGGTCTGGTAGTTGTAACCTTCAACTACAGGCTTGGCGCCCTGGGGTTTGATCAGGGTCCGCTCTGGATTCAGGACCAGATCGCGGCGCTTCAGTGGGTTCAGCGCAATATCCGCGCGTTCGGCGGGGATCCTGAGCGGGTGACCCTGGCTGGAATGTCGGCGGGCGGAGTCAGTGTCAATGCGCTCAACCTTTCGCCCCGAGCCCGCGGTCTTTTCAGCCAGGCCCTGATCATATCCGGTGGCGGCGACAGTCTGTTTTCCCCGTCACCATCCCCTCCGCCCCTGCCCCTTGGTTCAGAGGGACTGGCGCCGATGCGCAGTCCGGCCTTCGGGGGCGGTCGTGGTGAGTCTCCAGGCATGGATGGGACTTTCATTGCCCAGCTCCCATCCGAGGCCCTGACGCAGGGCGTGTCCAACGCCCGGCGCATCATGGTGGGTTATTCCAGCTTCGAGGGCAGCCTGCTGAACAACCTGGCCATTCCGCCGGACCTGATGGCCCAGGCCCTTGGCGGACCAGCCCTGTTCCCGAACGCTGATGGCTACGACCTTTATGGGGAGCTGATTTTCCGTCGGCCGGCCAATGATCTGGCGCTGTTGGCGGCAAGAGGCCCGGCAGAGGTCTGGCAGTTTGACTATGGGTATGTTCCTCAAGCGCTCAGGGGTCTCAGTCGCGGCGCCAGCCATGGCGCGGCGCTGTACGCGCTGCTCGAGACCCTTGAGCCAGCCTATTCGGAACTGGCCTGCGAGCCGAAGCCTGCCGATCTCAAGGCTGCCGCTGATTTTCGGGAACGGGTTGTCGCCTTTGTTTCAGGCGGTCCGCCAGATCGCCTCGAAGGACCAGGCTGGCCCGCCCTGACACCCGATTTTCCCAGGGTGCTTCAGATCGGTGCGGACGGCACCGAGACGGTTATTCAGGTCCACGACCTGCTTGCCGGCCAGTCGCCAAACCTAAATGGGACCCTTTCGGACTTCTAGAGTGTTGCAAGCCAGTCGAGGATCGCTCGTTCCACGGCTTGGGGTCTCTCCAAATGTAGGAAATGTCCAGCACCCTCAATGACCCGCACCTCCAGCCCGGCGGCAAAAATCGCCGGAGGCATGGCGCGGGCAAAGATCTCAGGGCCTATGCAGTCATCGGTCTGACCGGCCAGTCCAAGGGTCGGCGCCTGGATGGGAACCAGGGCCAGCGCCTGACCTTCTGCCAGACGTGACGACGCGGCATCAAACGCCGAACGGTAATAGCCGAGTGACGCAGCGAGGACGCCCGGAGCCGAAAGCGCAGCCTTGACCGGCGCCAGATCGGCCGCACCGAATGACCAGCCTGGCGACCAGTCACGCCAGAGCCGCTCGAGCATCCTCCAGTCATCCGCGGGCAGCAGGGCGTCGGCCAGGCCCGGGACCTGGAACATGAAGACATACCAGGTCCGCTTGAGTTGTTCGTAGTCACCGGGCAGTTCCGTGGCCCAGCCCAGGGGATGAGGCACGGAGAGGGTCACCAACTTCGAGATGCGCTCCGGGAATTTGGCGGCGGCGGCATAGGCTATGGCCGCGCCCCAGTCATGGCCAATCAGGACAGCCGTTTCCTCGCCCAAGGCCTGTATCCAGCCCCCGACATCATCCGACAGGGCGGCGATTCCGTAGTCCCCATCTGCGGGCTGGGATGAAGCTTCATAACCCCTGCAGGTGACAGCCACCGCTCTCCAGCCCTTTGCAGCAAGCGCCGGCAACAGATGGCGCCAGGTTTCCGGGGTATCGGGAAATCCGTGAATGCACAGGGCCAGCGGACCTTCGCCCATTTCCCAGGCTGTGAAAACGAGATCGCCCACGGTGAGCGTTCGGCGGATGGCCCCAGGAATGCCGGCCATGGGATCAGTCAGCCCAGGGCTGGATGAGAATCTTGGCGTGTTGTTCAGGATCCTCCAGATCCCTGAAGGCCTGGGTCACGCCATCCAGCCCGACCCTTCCCGTGATCAAGGGCCGCCAGTTGATCTGATCGTCCCTGATCAGCCGCAGAGCCTCGGCAAACTCCTCGGCCGTATAGAAGATGACGAACGTGAACTGCAGTTCCTTGCTGATGGCCAGCATGGGAATGAAGCTTTCTTCGCCGGCCGGAATGCCTGTGCCGATGATACGTGTGTTCTGAGGGGCCTCCAGCACCAGGCGGTGCAGCATCTTCGGCGCGCCGGTATTCTCGAAGATCACCAGTGGCGCGCCCGGGGCCGCCTCCATGGCAGCTGCAATGACACTGGTATCGGCGCCATTGACGACCTTTGTTGCGCCCATCAGTTGAGCAAGCTCTCGTCGCCTCGGAGACAGGTCAGAGGCAATGATCTGACTGACCCCCCTGGCCTTCAGGACAGCGATCGTAGCGAGGCCAATGGGTCCGCATCCGACGATGACGGTCGCATCCTCGGAATTCAGCCGGGCCTTGTTGACGGCATGCACCGCGATTCCAACCGGCTCGGTCAGGGCCGCAGCATCATCGCTGACGCTGGTATCGACCGGCAGCAGCAGGGCCTCCGTCAGGAGCATGTATTCAGCAAAGGCGCCCGAAACTTCAGGCGTGGATCCGATCAGGACCGGAGTTCCGCCCCGGCTGAGAAAGGGCATCGAGCAAACCCGCTCGCCCGCCTCCAGCCTGCGATCGGTATCGGGGCCAAAGTCGACAACCTCGCAGACGAACTCGTGACCAAGGACAGGGCCTTCGCGGACGGTCCGTTCCATTTCGTCGGTCGGGGCCCCAAGGGCACGGACATTCTCGATCATGCCGTCGATATGGTGAAAATAGTGGAGATCGGACCCACAGATCCCGCAGGCCCGGACCTTGACCAGAACATCGCCGCACCGAGGAACCGGAACGGGCCGCTCTTCCACCACGAACCGGTCGCCGCGCATGACTGCGGCGCGCATGGTTTTCACGGCTATTCTCCGTGAACGATCAGCTTGGAATAGTCGAGGCCGAGGGCGTCGCAATAGTCCCGGTAAAGATCGAGCGCAGCCTTGGCGTCCACCACGGAGGTTACATTGCCAGCCTCATCGAGGTTGAGGTTGGCGCCGTAGATGGCAAACCAGGTGATCATGTCCTCGGTCGCATCGGCGGGCGTGACCAGGGTGTGTCGCGAGCCGGCGGGTTCGAAAAGATAGGAGCCGGGACGGTTCACGGCTTCAGGGCTTTCCAAATAGTGCCAACTGCCCTGAAGGGTCACGGCGAACACCAGACCAGTGTGGAAATGGGTCGGCACCTGGGTGCCCGGCGGCAGTCTGGTCTTGGAGATCCAGAGGCCCTGGTTGAGGTCGACATGCAGCATCTGCAGGGCGGAGCCGCCGCCGATCTCCATCCAGGGCAGTTCATCATTGCCTAGGTGAAGCGTTTCCAGCGCACCATGCGCGGGGACCATCGGCCGAGAAGCCCGCTCCTGGATCAGGGCGGCCAGCCGGGCTTCCGGTGTGAGGGTCGATGCGTCATCCATGGGGAGACTCCTGAAGGGTCGGGACAGCTATTGAATGGCAGTGGCGAGAGCCGAGTAGGTCTGGCGAGCCTGCTGGAAGCCTGCCGGAAGGGTGACCTTTGCCGGATCGTACCAGGGTGAAAAGGTCCCCAGCAGTCTCGGCAAATAGTTGCGCATGTAGGTCGATTGCCGCTTCTTGCGGATCGCCGCCCATTCCGGCGTGTTGTAGCGCGCCACGGTTTCCGGGTCGGCTTCAATCATGGCCGCAGCAAATTTCGAGCACAGACCCAGATAGTGCTTCTGGAACCACAGGCTCATACGCGTCCTGTAGACGTAGTCACCGACCAGCTTTTCGTAGACATCGAAGCAGACGGTACGGTGTTCGATCTCCTCCATGATGTGCCAGTACATCAGGCCACGGATCGGTTCCTTCATGTAGCCGAACATGTCGACGTCGATCTGGGTCCGAGCACCGGCGCAGGTCATGGATTCAAACCCTTCGCCATAGGCCAGGTTGAACTTCAGCGGCTTCTCGGCGGACCATTTGGTGAAGAGCGCCTCGACTTCCTTTTCAAGTTCGGCAAGCCTCGGCCCGGCCGGATGAACGCGCTTGACCACCTCGTTGGCCTTGGCGTGCTGGCGGTAGTGCTGCCCCTCCTGGGCGCAGAAGCGCTTCATATCCTCGCGCAGGACTGGATCGTCCACCTGATCCATGGCCGCCTGCATCGTCCGGATGAGGTAGGGCTCCAGATAGGGCAACATCATCCAGGCGCCGACAAAGTAGTAGGACAGCGCGGGGTCCCCCTCGATGAACACCAGATCCATATCGTCCGGGAACTCGAAGTTCATCCGGCGAACTGGAATTTCCTTGGCGACGTCCACAATCGTTCTCCCTGATTGAAGAAACTATACACCTGTTCAGCCACCTGTGAAGGCCCCTTTCTGGCCAAGCGCCTTGGTCAAGCGCCGGCCAGACAAGGGCGGAACACCTGACTCAAGGCGAAAGGAGGGACCGCGCCAGGATGTTGCGCTGGATTTCACTGGTTCCGCCAAAGATGGTCAGGGAACGGTCATAGAAGTAGCGCCCCATCGCCACCGAAGCTGTCTGGCTTTCCGATGACATCAGTGGTCCGATTGCTTCGACCGCCAGTTCATCAATGCGTTGGTTCAGTTCGCTGCCCTGCAGCTTCATGACTGACGCTGCGGCGCCCGGGGAGTCTCCGGCACTGAGGGCGGATACAATCCGCCGCTCCTGCATTTCCACCGCGTTCGCCTCGATTTCCAACCGAGCAAGGCGGGCCCGGAAGGACCGATCCATCGCGCCATGTTCCCAGGCGAGTCGCCTTACCCATTTCAGCCGGGCTGCAATCCCGGCGGCGTAGTTACCGCCTCGCTCAAACTGAAGCAGATACTTTGCGACTGACCAGCCCTCGCCTTCCGCCCCGACCCGCTGTGACTTCGGCACCCGAACGGAGTCAAAGAAGACCTCATTGAACTCATGATCCCCGGCGATGTTGACAATGGGGCGAACGGTGATGCCGGGCGACATCATGTCGATCAGAAGGAAGGTGATCCCGGCCTGCTGTCGAACGTCGGTGTTGGTTCTGACCAGACAGAAGATATGCGTCGCCTGGTGCGCCAGAGTGGTCCAGATTTTGGATCCGGTGACAACATAGTCCGGGCCGTCCGGGACTGCCGCCGTCTTCAGCGAAGCCAGATCGGATCCCGACCCTGGCTCCGAATAGCCCTGGCACCAGCGATGTTCGCCAGACAGGATTCGAGGCAGGTAGTACGCCTTCTGCTCTGCTGTTCCCAAGCCGATGAGAACCGGACCGCACATCCGGATACCAAAGGAATGGGTTGGCGGTGCGCCAGCCAGGGCGCACTCGGCGGCAAAGATATGCCTCTGGTTTTCCGTCCAGCCCGGACCGCCAAACTCCACAGGCCAGTCTGGCGCCGCCCAGCCCTTGTCAGCGAGGATGGCCTGCCATCCCATCATCGCCGAAAGGTCGCAGAAGGTGCCAGTGCTGGCGGCCGCGCTGGCCCTCAGTTCAGGCGTCAGATGCGCTTCGAGAAAGGCGCGGACCTCTGTCCGGAAGGCCAGGTCCTCTGATGAAAGCGCCAAGTCCATGTCAGGCCCCGTTGTCAGCGGCCGGAAACCTTCCCGACCTCCAGGCAAAGGCCTACTATGTCACTGCACATTTGTTCAATGTGAAATTGGCGGCGGTAGCCATCCCGGTTGAGCGTCGGCCCGTAAAGCCTCAGCTTGGAACCGCGACAAACTTGCGGCGGGGCGGGTGGCTGCCCAGATCGTGATCGTGGCCGGTGAGCGCGTCCACGAGGGTTCGAAGTTCATCAAGTCGCTGGTCATACAGCCCGCGCGGCGTTGTGCCGTGTTCATTGCAGAGGAAAGCGGCCGCTGCGACGGCGACTCCATGCTGCGCCCCGTTTCCCATGAGTTTGGTCGAGGACCCCGCAACATGGGTGACGCTGATATGCTTTCCCGCCATCAGAAGGTTGTCGATGTTGGCGGAATAGAGACAGCGGAAGGGGATGCCGTAGGATTCCTGGTCCCTGGAATCAAATATCCAGTCCTTGAGGCGGAAATCATACTTCCCCTCCCCCGGATCCCAGGCGCAGTGGATGCAGAATGACCCGTCATTGGCGATCAGGGTATCGTTGAACCTGGTGTGATTTCGAATGTCGTTCTCGGTCAGGACATAGTCACCGCGATACCGACGAAACTCCCCTTGCGCCGCCACAAAGGCCATCCATTCGAATTCGAGATTGGCATAGGCCTGCGGATCCATCGACTTGACGTTTGAAAAGGTCCCGTAAAGGGCGCGCATCAGATAGTCGCGAACCTGTTCTCCCGATGTGTAGGGGTCCAGCCACTGGCCGTACTCCCAGAAGTGGGTCGCCGGAAACTTCGCCATCCAGGCGGCTGAAGGCTCAGTGAACTGGAATTCCGATGCGTCCGGATTGGCCGCAGGCCCAGGACCGTTTTCCAGGCCCGGCCTGATCAGTTGACCGCTGAGATTGGCATAATCCCCGGAAATCTCGGTCGCCCAGGGGACCTCGGGAAAGGGGACCGGCTGATCAGCCATCCGGGTACGAAAAAACAGCGTATTACCGTGATGCATGTCGTCGGCCACTTCCGGGGCGTAGGACTCGCCGTATTCTGCACGTGACTCGCGCCCGAACTGGGTTTCCGCCCCGGCGAGCACACCCAGCATCGCCGTTCCTGTGGTGTCGATGAACATGCGACCCTTGAACCGGCGCTCAAGCCCACCGCGGGCCTGAACAGCGTCGATCGAGACGATCGTGGCGCCTTCTCGTGCGGCGCGTAGCAGGCGGTGTTCGAGAAAAACCGAAGCTGTCGGCTCAGCCTGCAGAAGTGACAGGGCCGCAAGATCGCCATCGGGGGTGCGTGCACTCAACTCCTGAAGCAATCGCCCTTGCGTTCCTCGCGGCATAAGCCCGATCTCCTTGCTGGCATTGCCGCCAAGGACGGGCCGGTCATGGATCAAGGCAACTCGCTGGCCGAGGCGAGCGGCTGTGAGCGCCGCCGCGCAGCCTGAAACGCCACCTCCCACCACCAGCACGTCAAAGTCGCCTGCATCCACCGGACTATCAGGCAATCCGCGCAAGGCCCGTTTCCAGGCGCGGCTGGTCTCATCGACGCCATCCGGCGGCGTCTCTCCGTCCCGCCCCAGGAAGATGGCGTCGCATCGTCCATCGAAGCCCGTAAGGTCGTGAAGCACCAACTCGGCCTTCCCACCTTCCAGCGAAATCGAGCCGGCGGACTCCCAGCGCCAGTCCGGACCACCAGCACCAAAGTGTGCTGGCAGCATCACGCCCTGGATGGACAGCGTGAATCGACCTGGCCCATGCGGCGCCGCCCAGTCTCTTGTTCTGACCCAGACATCGTAGTCGCCGGATTGTGGGATCTCGACGACCGTGGTGGCGTCGGCGACCGGGCGTCCCAGCCCATACGCCAGGAGGTATGGCGACCCCATCTGAGCCTCGAACTGGGAATCGAGCACCCATCCGCCGTAGCTGTCGAAATCCTCCGCCTCGATCAGGATTCCATTCGGCGAGGCAGCGGGGCTTGTGGGTGGGTTCACGGCATGTTTTCCGGTCATCAAAGCCGATCGACGAGGCGCTGGTAACGCATAGCGTGCTCCGGAACCTTCGGGGTTACTCCCCCAACGACTTTACTAAACATACGTTTAGTCAAACTTTGGGTCAATCGTTCCTCGATGGCTGACCCCGGGGCGCTCTAGCCACGGCCGGATCATCCATTTGACGAGACCGAATCTCTCATGACGTAGCGAGCCTTCGACAAGATTGTAGCCGGCCTTCGGGACGCTGCTGCCACAAAAAGCGGCGAGGCCAGCTCCAGCACCTATCGCGTCCAGGTTCCTGAAACGGTCGACGTGAAGGCGATCCGTTCCATTACCAGCCTGACCCAGGTTTGGTGGGACGCCTCGCCCAACCCGCTGGCTAGAGCCGGTTCACATGGCCGGAATTCCGATGGAGTTCACCCTGACCATCCCTACCGGTCAGGCTGGACAGGCGCCGTCCGGCCGGTCGGAAAGTCCGAAGTTGGCGTGATGACCACGTCTCATCCCGAATGGGCATAGGCTCATGCCTTCGGCGGGTTATGGCTTCCGCACAACCCATTGAACCGAAGCCCTTCACTCTTCACCGATGGTCCTCGGCGTTGTGCGGCGGGGCTGGCGCTATTCTTCCGCCCGCGCTAGCAGACCGCCCCATGATCCGCCTCGACAACATCTCCAAGCAGAACGGCCACCAGATCCTGTTCATCGAGGCCTCGATGGGCCTTCAGAAGGGTGAAAAGGTAGGGTTGGTCGGGCCGAACGGAGCTGGCAAGACGACGCTGTTCCGCATGATCACGGGCCAGGAGCAACCGGACGACGGGGTCGTCGCGATCGATCCAAGCATGACCATCGGCTATTTCAGCCAGGATGTCGGCGAGATGTCGGGCCAGAGCGCGGTGGCTGCGGTGATGGACGGCGTGGGCCCCGTCAGCGCCCTGGCCGCCGAAATGGCGCGGCTGGAGGCTGCCATGGTCGATCCGGATCAGGCAGACGGCCTCGACGACATCCTCGAGCGCTATGGCGAGGTCCAGGGGCGCTTCGAGGAGCTAGATGGCTATGCGCTGGACGCCCGGGCGCGCGAGGTGCTGGCCGGCTTGAGCTTCAGCCAGGAACGGATGGACGCCGATGTCGGCCTGCTGTCCGGCGGCTGGAAGATGCGGGTGGCCCTGGCCCGCATCCTGCTGATGCGGCCAGACGGCATGCTGCTGGACGAACCCAGCAACCACCTCGACCTGGAAAGCCTGATCTGGCTGGAGGCCTTCCTCAAGACCTATGACGGCGCCCTGTTGATGACCTCGCACGATCGCGCCTTCATGAACCGCATCATCGGCAAGGTGGTGGAAATCGACGCCGGCGTGCTGATCACCTATTCGGGCGATCTCGACTTCTATGACCAGCAGCGGGCGCTCAGCGAGCAGCAGCGCCAAGCCCAGTACGAGCGCCAGCAGGCCATGCTGGCCAAGGAAATCAACTTCATCGAGAAGTTCAAGGCGCGCGCCTCGCATGCGGCCCAGGTCCAGAGCCGTGTGAAGAAGCTCGACAAGATCGAACGTGTGGAGGCGCCACGCCGTCGCCAGACGGTGCAGTTCGAGTTCCGGAGCCCGCCGCGGTCAGGCGACGACGTGATCAGCCTGCGCGATGTCCACAAGGGCTACGGGGCCCAACCGATCTATCAGGGCCTGGATTTCCTGGTGCGCCGCAAGGAACGCTGGTGCGTCCTTGGCGCCAACGGCGCCGGCAAGTCGACGCTGCTGAAACTGGTGGCCGGCGCGACGACGCCCGACCGGGGCACGGTCAATATCGGGGCCAGTGTCCGGATGGGCTATTTCGCCCAGCATTCGATGGACCTGCTGGACGGCGAGGAGACGATCTTCCAGTCCCTGGACAGCGCCTTTCCCCAGGCGGGACAGGGGTCGCTGCGTACGCTGGCGGGCTGCTTCGGCTTCTCCGGCGATGATGTCGAAAAACCCTGTCGGGTCCTGTCCGGCGGCGAGAAGGCGCGGCTGATCATGGCGCGGATGCTGTTTGATCCACCGAACCTGCTGGTGCTGGACGAACCGACCAACCATCTCGACATGGCGACCAAGGAGATGCTCGTCGCGGCCCTGGCGGACTTCGAGGGGACCATGCTGTTTGTCTCGCACGACCGTCATTTCCTGGCGGCCCTGTCCAACCGCGTGCTGGAACTGACGCCCGAGGGCGTCCATCAGTATGGCGGCGGATATACCGAATATGTCAGCCGCACAGGTCAGGAAGCGCCGGGGCTGCATCCGGGCGGGTAGCGGCCATCCAGGGCCTGGATCAACTCGTTTGTTTCAGGACGTTGTGCCAGGACTCGGCGATGCCGTAGCCTTCCCGCCCGTCCAAGAAGAACCTGGCCAGGCCCTCATTGACGAAGGTGGCGCCGCCCGGAAACGGAATCTTGGTCGGGCACATGCTCAGCACCTGGCCCTCGATCCGGATCTCGCGCCCCTTCCCCGTTCGCCCGGTCAGGATGACGGCCTCATGCAGGATGGATCCTGGGCGGAACCTTGTCTCGACCGACACGGTCTCGAGACTGTCCATCTCGCCGCCGTCCTGGATCCAGCCCTCGCCGGTCATGGTCCCATCGGTCCTGCGAAAGCAGGCGCCGCCAAGGGACGCCTCTGCGCCGAAGTTCATGGAAAACCAGAAGACAAACGGGCTGGGCGCATCCGGCGTGGAACCCGCAACAGGCGCACCGGCCCCGGCAGTGGCGCCGCCCCAATTGCGTGGCCCCCAGGACTTGTCCCGCACGCCATAGCCGTCAAAGGCGATGGCTTCGCCGCCGATGGTCAGACTGCCGGTTGCGTGAAGGCTCTGTTCGAAATGGCCATGGGCGCCGTCGGCGGCATAGTGGGGCTGCGTCAGGGTCCGGACGTCCACGGTCATGGAAAGATCGGCGAGGCTGCACCAGTCCTCAGGCCTTGATCTGGCGGGGGTCACCAGAATGGCGCCATCGGGGATGTCCTGGGCGGGGCCATCATAGGCGATCCTCCAGCGATCGAAGGGCGCCTCGCAGGTCAGGGCCAGGTTGCCGACCTTCAGATCGCCGTCATAGGCGGACAGATCCTTGCCGATGTCGCGGCGGCCATAGGTGAAGGCCACACGCTGGCCGCCCAGATAGACGGCGTGCAGGGCGTCCGCCCAGCCATTGCCGGGCCGAAAGCCCATGCGGGTGAACATCCCGACGCCGGACTTCGGGTCGACGAAATTGAAATAGTAGCTTTCGCTCCAGGCCCGGTCTTCGCCGACCGTATGCATGGCCTCGTCAGTCTTGTCGGCGACGGTCATCCTGGTCACTCCCAAAGGCGGCGCATTTCTGGCGCAGTCCAACGAGGGTCGCACAGTCCGTCGGCGGTCGAAACCATGGCCCTTACGTCACCGGAGCGAATAGTTGGCGAGCGGTCCTTCCGATCGCCCCACCAGGCCGGACCGGAGGATCAGGTCGCCTTGAGGAAATCCCTGACACCTTCCAGGAAGGCCGCGAAGTTTTCCCGACGGATATTGTGTCCCGCGCCCCGAATCTGGACTGTGGCAATGTTCGGATTGAGCGACCGCGCTTCCGCAGCGAGGGTCGGGGTCACGAGCCCGCCAAGGGCCGGATCGCCGTGAATGAGCAGGGTGGGCGCGGCGATCCCGGCGATGGCGGTCTGCCAGGGGGTCCGGTACTGCGGCATGGCCTCGGGATCGACCTGCCGCTTGGAGGCCGCCCAGGCGGGGAACTCGTCATCATGCCAGCCGGGCGAGGTCTTTCGACCCAGGGCCTCGATCTCCGACAGGGACAGGGCGCGGAACGCATCGACCTGCTGGCGGAACTTCTGCTGACGAATTGCGATCGCCGCCTCGTACGGCATTGGCAGGAAGGGCGGGTCCTCCAAAACCACCTTGCCAGGGATACCCGGCCAGGCGGCGGCGAAGTCCGCCGTGGCTCTCGCCCCTATTGAGTGGCCCATGACGATGGGCGAGCTTAGTCCCAGCTGTGCGATGGCCTCGGCGATATCCCTTGCCGGGTCAGGGTCAGGGCCGCCGGCCATGCGGGAACTGTCGCCATGGCCCCGGGCGTCCAGCATGATGACATCGAAGTCCGGCGCCAGGGCCGTCGCCAGCCGGCTCCAGCAGAGGCCGTTGTCGGTCAGTCCATGCGACAGCACCAGGGCGGGGCCGCCGCCGCCCGTCCGGTGATAGGCCAGATGCCCGCCAGTCACCGCCAGTCGCCCTTGGCTCCAGCCTGAGGAAGTCCTGCTGCTTACCATGCATAGGCCTCCGGCGCCGGGCCGCAGGGTGGGAAGATGGCGTCGATTGCAGCCAGCACTTCGCCATCGAGGTTAAGGTCTGGCGCTGACAGGGCCGAAGACAGCTGATCGAGCCTGCGCGGCCCGATGATGGCGGATGTCACACCGTCCTGGTGCAACAGCCAGGCCAGGGCCACAGCCCACGGGGACTGGCCAAGGCCCTGGCACAGGGCTTCGAACCGGCCAATCTGATCCGCCAGAAGCACTGTTCTCTGTTGCGTCGCCAGGCTCTGGCGGCGACCGGACAGGTCTGAATCGCCGCCCGCCAGAAGGCCCCCGGCCAGGGGGCTCCATGCCAAAAGACCCAGACCATAGGCGCGGCAGGCGGGAAGAACTTCAAGCTCGGTCCGGCGCTCGATCAGATTGTACAGGCCCTGCTCGCAGACGAGGCCGAGCCGCCCGCGCGCCGTGGCCTGTTCGCTGGCCTGGGCGATCTTCCAGCCGGGAAAGTTGCTGGAGCCGACATAGGTGATCTTCCCCTGGCTGATCAGCAGATCCATGGCCTGCCAGATTTCCTCCATCGGCGCCGTCCGGTCGATGTGATGCATCTGATAGAGATCAATGTGGTCGACCTTGAGCCGCTTGAGGCTGGCGTCGCAGGCCATGCGGATGTGGCGCGCCGAGAGCCCCCTGTCATTCACGTCCGGCGACATGGGTTCATGCACCTTGGTGGCCAGCACGATCCTGTGCCGCCGGGCCGGGTCCTCCGCCAACCAGTCGCCGACTATCGACTCCGTCGCCCCGACCCCCAGATCGCCGCCATACTGATTGGCGGTGTCGATGAGGTTGATCCCCCGGTCCACCGCTTCGCCAAGGATCGCGAAACTCTCGGCCCTGGGCGTGCGGGCGCCGAAGTTCATGGTTCCAAGGCCGATCGCACTGACCTTCAGGGCTGTGCGCCCCAGCTGGCGATACTGCATCAACTCGCTCCGATCCGGACAGTCACGGAGCCCTCAGGGTCGGGCCGGTCACCAGGGTCTCGCTGGAATCGGCGACGCAGAAGCGCGCCAGATGTCGGGCCTGATCCGACAGGGCCTGATAGTCACGATAGCTGATCCCGGGGACCATCGGTTCGCGGAACCAGGGCGCATAGAACTCCAGATTGGGGATGGCGCGGACCGCATCGGAGATGTTGGGCGTGCCGCCATGCCAGGCCCGGACATCGCGCACCATGATGGCCCCCGCCGGGGCTGGACAGACCGTGCTCAGCCGCATCCATTCAGGCTCATCAATCAATCCCGGGATCGGGGCGCGGGACTTCTGGGTGCCCGGAATCTGCCGGGTCGGTCCGTTCAGCCTTGTGACGTCCTGGGGCAGGAAGTTCACACAGACATAGGGACAGGGCAGATCGCGTATGGTCATGCCGCCCTGCGGGTCATGAAAGGCGCTGAACGGTGTCCTGGCCGGGCTCTGCCAGTCTCGGATATCCGAGTGGAGCGGCTGATACTCCACAGCGCCGGGCAGGCAGAAGTCGCCGCTGGCGGCCCGCAGGGCGAAGTCGGCGGAGCCAAAAATGGCAGTGACCACCTGGGTGACCAGGGGAATCTCCAGCAGCATCTGCCATTCAGGCCGGTGAAGCTGGCTGCGGGTCAGGCTGGAACCGCCGAAGGAATAGCGGTGAGACCCCCGGTTGCCGGCCCGGCCCTCATCGAGGGCCAGGATCTCGGCGATCACGGCCTGACAGCCCGAGGCAAGGCGCTCGATCTGCCCGGAGTCCAGGACGTTGGCGATCACCACAAATCCATCCCGACGGAATAGGGCGGCAGCGTGATCAATGTCGCATGGCTCCAGAATCTCCAGGCCCTTCAGGCCGTTATGGGCTTCCAGATGGGCCCGCAGCGCCATCACCTGTGGCGTGTCTAGCGGCCTGTCGGTCAGGCGTTGCGGCAGGGCCGCTTGCGAGGTCATGTGGCTCCTCCTGGCGAGGCGCCGGCCGCCTCACTTCTGCCAAGGGCGAGGGAAATCTCCCGGTGCCTCGCCCGGGTAATGTTATAGGACATGAAGATCATCAGGGAGACCACGGCGACCACCGCCGCCGCCGGGCCCCAGATCACAACCAGCCTGACCTGCATCTCGTGCGGCAGGACGGCGCCCACGGTCTGGCCGATGTCCTTGGGAAACCGGACCAGGTCGAGGGCCACCCCGGCCAGCATGACGCCGATCCCTGTCGCCGCCTTGCCGGCGAAACCCAGGCCGGCGAAATACAGGCCCTCCCGTCGGCGTCCGAACAGATGTTCATGCTCGTCCGCCGCGTCCGCCATCATCGATGGAAAGGCCACCGTGACCAGCCCTGTGCCGATGCCGGCGACAAACGAATTGATTTGCATGGGCAGAAGCGCCGCATCGCCGAGGGGAAGGTAGAGCCCGGCCAGCATGGCCCCCTGCAGGACAAGCCAGTTGCCGATCAGCAGGCCGAAACCGATCACCAGGACGATCTTCTTCTCCAGCATTTTCTGCAGGGCCGGGGCCGCCGTGACTCCGAGCAGGATGCCGAAGAGATAGGCATAGCCAATGAACTGGATCAGTTCGCTCTTCAGTCGCCAGACGAAGATGAAGGCATGATTGTTCAGGCTGGCGTTCAGGCCCAGGGCTGCGAACAGGACCACGGAGGACACAAACAGCAGCCGGAAGGACCGGTTGCGAAAGATTTCCAGCACCTCGCCGGGCAGGCGCTTCCACATGGCCGAGGCGACGGCTTCCGGCTGCGGCAGAGCCGCTGCATAGCGCCGGACACCGAGGCAGCAGAGGGTCATGCAGGTCAGCAGCAGCCCCGCCACGGTCCATCCAAATCCCGGATAGCCGTCCGGGCGCTGCAGCCCTCCGGATGTAAAATAGATCGAATAGCCGATGGCCATGATCGCAACAGCGGACAGGATTCCGGCGACGGCCCGGTACATCACCACGCTGGTCCGTTCGGCATAGTCGGTGGCCATTTCGGCGCCCAGGGCGATGTAGGGCACGTTGAAGAACGAGATGGCGCTTCGGGCGGCGACCGACATGACCGTCAGCCAGCCAAACAGCGCGATTCCCTCCAGACCAGCCGGCGGCGAAAACAGCAGTCCGACGGTAACGGCCACGAAGGGTGCAGAGACCAGCATCAAGGGCAGTCGCCGCCCCAGCCGGGACTTCAGATTGTCAGACCAGGATCCAACGAAGGGATCGACCAGCGCATCGAAGGCCAGGCTGACCGCCAGGGCTGCGCCAACCAGGGCGCCCGACAGTCCGAGAACAGCGGCATAGTAGAAGAAGATGAAGCCCATGGCGGTGTCGAAGCCGCCCGTCTGGGCTGCCTGTCCCAGGCTGTAGGCCAGCTTGACCAGAATCGGGGGCCTGAGAGTCGGGGCGTCGCCCTTGCTGTTCGACGGTTCGGCAATGGTCAAACGGGTCTCCCAGGGACTTCGGGCGAAGTTGCCGTTGTGGCGGTGTTTCTGGTCAGCCCACTTGCCGACTACCTAGCCCGAGCCAATTCTCGTGGAGAAGACGGCAGGGTCAAGACCGCGAATTTCTGGAGCAAGGCACGAAAGGCATGACGTGGCTGTCGGATCGAAATATCCGATAAATCTCTGAACTCCAGGTCATTGTTCCAGTTCAAAAGGCTCGATCAGGACTGACCAGGCCCAGGGATCGATGTATCCTGCGCATGAAAGCAAACTACACAGGTCGACGACTGGAGAGCCCGGCCGAAGTCGACCTCTCATCTTGAAACTGCCTTTTGGCGTTCCCGGCCAGCCTGGAGGCGACAACAGCCAGGGCCGCTGCGGCCTGGCTCGCCACCCGCCGGTTCGGCATCCTTTTCGGCCCCTCCGCAGGGTTCGGCGGCGGTCACCATCCCGGCCGTCGCCGGACGTGTTCAGTGCGGACCCGGTAGTCAAATCCGATGAAGTTCCGCTTTGCGAGAAAGGGAAAAACCGGCCGGCCCTGTCGGTCCGGGCTGGCCTAAGGCAAAATATCGCTGACCACAGATTGCAGTTCGTCATAGTGGTCGATCACCCGGTCGGCGCCGAGTTGCGATGCAGGACGGTCGGCATAGCCGAAACTGACAGCCACACAGGGAACCCCCGCGGCCACCGCCGTCTGGACATCGACGATCGAGTCCCCGACAAAGACTGCGGGGCCTCCGCCTGCAAGGCGGATGGCTTGGTGCAGGGGCGCAGGATCCGGCTTGCTGACCGTCAGGGTATCGCCGCCGACAATGGCCGCGAACCGGTTCTGCCAACCCAGGGCTTCGATCAGCCTCAAGGTGAGAATCTCCGGCTTGTTTGTGCAAAGCGCCAGACTGACCCCCCGATGCGAAAGACCGTCCATGGCTGCTTCGAATCCGTCATAGGGGCGGGTCAGGTCACAGATGTGCTCTTCATAGTGACGCATCAGAACGGGATAGGCGATTTCCATCAGAGCCTGACTGGACCCGCCGGTAGCGTCCAACCCCTTGGCCAGGAGCGCCCTTGTTCCATGGCCGATCATGGTTCGGACGGTCGAGAGGGATTGAGCCGGACGCCCCAGAGTTTCGAGCGCAGCGTTCAAGGCGGCAGCCAGGTCCGGCATCGTGTCTGCGATCGTGCCGTCCAGATCGAAGACAACGGTTTTGCTGAAGGGCCCGCTCATGGAACGGAATGGATCACGAGAACCGGGGTTTGCCGCAATTCAAATTCTCCTGTCATTCACGACGGATCCTGAAAGACTGTCCCGGCATCCATGGCTCGACAAAAGACCGGCTTGGACAGCCCCTCTCAAATCGATGGGCAGTTTGCGCTGACCGAACCCTTTGATTCCAACCATTGCGGGCAGCGCAACGGGAACAGTTTCGATTGGGCCTGGCTCCAAGGCAATGAGCCCCAGGATGCCGCATACAGGACGATCAACCGGTGCTATCCTTTTCCAGTCGGGGTCACGAGGCCAGGCGAACCCGGCGCGCCAGGACCATCGACGGGGAGAATGTCATGAAAATCAGGTCGACTTGGGCGGCAACGGCCGCCGGCGCCATGGGCGCATTGGTTTTGTCTCTAGGCGGTCTTCCCGTCCAGGCCGCCCAGGCCGCCAAGTCCGGGCGGGTGATTTCGCCGGCGAAGGTCAGCGCTCTCATGACGTCTGCGAAGCTGAAGGTGCAATCCATCCAGCGCCGGGGCGATACCTATGTCGTCAAGGCCAAGGGCCTTAGCGGCAACGAAGTGGTCGTGGTGGTTGACGGCCGAAAGGGTGACATCATTGGCCTCGATGTCGTGAAATGGGCGCCTGGAGCCAAGCGGATCAAACGCGGATCACGCGGCAAGGCTTTCACAGGAGATGTCTACGAATTTGGCGTCACGCTGTCGGTCGCGGCGCTCGTCGGATGGACCCTCTACGATAGTCGGTCCTGGGCTTCGACGGGCGTTGACTGGATCGAGGTTACCTATGAGCCCGTCACTTTTACCGAGGTTACATACGAAACAACGGTTATCGAAGAGTCCTATGAGGTCTACACCGAAGAATATTCTGAATCCTATGGTGTAGATCTCGAGGAAACCATAACGACCTATGAAGAAACCGAAACCTCCATTGAGGAGAGCATCGAAACCGAAGAATTAATGGAAGAGGATGGCTCCGGGCAGGATGATGCCATGGAAGCAACATCTTCAGAAAGCGATGCAGCCGACGAAGACGAAGGCGACCAAGACGACGACTCTTCGGACGAAGATGTGGATGACCAGGACCAAAAAGCATTTCGGTCGCTGACGGTGTGAGTCCCAGAGCACCAAAACCCGCAACGGACCGGAAGATTTCGCTGGCAGCGGAAATTTGCAGACCAGAGCGCTTGCGCCGAAACCGGCCCCATCGTATAGGCCGCTTCCTTCCGAAACGGTGATCCTCGGTAGCTCAGTTGGTAGAGCAGTCGGCTGTTAACCGACTTGTCGCAGGTTCGAGTCCTGCCCGGGGAGCCATTCGTCAGACCGGCAGACATTGCTGCTTCCGCAGCCGGTCAGTCCGTCCTGTCGGCAGCCTCCTTCAAGATCCTCAGCAGCAGATCAGCGACCTTGTCCTGGCCGTCTGGTCCGTCGATCAGGTCCTGCCGAACCTCCAGTTCCAGATAGTCCAGTCCTCTGGCGTCGGCATGCAGGGGAATCGTATTGTCGATACCGTCCATGGCGTAGGGCTGGTTGTCCCCGACCAGATCTCCCAGCTCCTCCCGCAGCAGGTGGAGAACCTGCCGCGAGAAGGTCGAATCACCGCGGTGCAACACGCCATAGAGCCAGGGGCGACCATCGCCTTTCCAGACCGGTGTGAAGCTGTGAAGTGACACCAGCAATGTCGGACGATCCGCCCGGGCGTCAAGAATGCGGCCGATCTCGTCCTGGTAGGGATCATAGATGGCGATTCGCCGCGCCAGCCGGTCAGCGGGCGTCAGCGACAGGTTGCCCGGTATCACCTGGCCATCACTTTCTTCCGGAATGGCGTCCACTGCATCGGGGCGACGATTGCAGTCGATCACCAGCCGCGAATAGGCCTGCGAGACAAAACAGGCGTCAAGCTGGATCGACAGCCGCTCGCCAAGACCCGCAATTCCGATGTCCCAGGCGATGTGGCGGTCCAGGGCCGCCAGAGGTAGTCCAAGCGCCCCGAGGCCAGAGGGGATCCTTCGGCCCGCATGGTCACCCAGCAAGAGAAACGGCGAGGCGCCAGCCCGATTGGAGACAATACAGGGCGCGGGGTCCTGAATGGTCAGCATTGCGTTCGACTCCCCTGGTGACTCGCTGCAACGATAGACCAATGCCGATCCTGTCGATCCGCCATCTGACCCGATACCGGTATCGAAATCCGGTTACCCTGGGAGAACATCGAATGATGTTTCGTCCCCGGGAAAGCTACGACCAGAAACTGATCTCTTGCGACCTGCTCATTTCGCCTGAGCCCAGTCGCCAGCACTCCGTCCAGGACGTGTTCGGGAACAGCGTCGGCATCGTCAATTTTTCGGGGCCCACGCGAGAACTGGTGTTCGAAAGCCGCGTTCGCCTGGAGCACACGCCGCTGCCGGCTTTTGCTGACCTGGACGGAGAGATCGAAGTCTATACCGGCGCCATGCCCTTCGACTACAGTCCTGAGGATATTCCCGACCTGCAGTCATCCCTGCATCGTCCCTATTCTGATCCCGGAGATCAGGTTGCCCATTGGGCCCGCCGGTTCGTCCGGAGCGCCGGAAAAACGCCCCTCCAAACCCTGCTCAGTGACATGACGCAGTCGATCTATGCCGAGTTTCGGTACGGGGCCCGCCTCGAAATCGGCACCCAGACTCCTCTAGAGACCCTGAGCCTGGGTACCGGCAGCTGCCGCGACTATGCGGTGCTGATGATGGACGCCGTTCGAAGCCTGGGACTCGCGGCTCGGTTCGTGTCGGGCTACATCTACAGTCCCTATTCCGGCCCCAACATTGTCGGGCGCGTCGGGGGCGGGCACACCCACGCCTGGGTTCGGGTCTATCTCCCGGCCTGCGGATGGGTCGAGTTTGATCCGACCAACGGCATCGTCGGCAATGCAGACCTGGTTCGGGTCGCCATCGCCCGGGATCCGCGACAGGCAGTTCCGTTGCATGGAACCTGGGACGGCGAAGCCAGCGATTTCGTCGGCATGGACGTGGAAGTCCAGGTCGCAACCGAAACCGATGAACTCCCGCTCCGGCAACACGCAATCGGCGTTTGGCCCGATCGCCTGGAAGGGGTATGAGCAGCCCATGCGCATAAGAACCGGGTTCGAGATCACCTACGAATGTCCGGAAGACACGCCGATGCTGTTGAGCCTCAGCGTGCACCCCTCCAGACGAGACGTCCTGGAAACCCCGGAGTGGCTCCAGACCAATCCGATGGTACCGGTTCGCCAGTATCTGGATGGCTTCGGCAACATCTGCAGCCGGGTCCTGGCGCCAGCAGGGCGCTTCACCCTTTCATCGGACTTCATCGTTCGCGACAGCGGCCTGGTCGACGAATACGCCCCAGACGCCCGACAGATTGCCGTGCAGGACCTGCCGGATGAGACATTGGTCTATCTGCTCGGCAGTCGCTATTGCGAAACCGACCGGATGAGCAATCTGGCCTGGCATCTCTTCCAGAACACCCCGCCCGGCTGGGCCCGGGTCCAGGCCATCTGTGACTACGTCCACAACCACATCAGTTTCGACTATCAAAAGGCCAGACCGACAAAGAGCGCCCACGACGCCCATGAAGAGCGTTACGGTGTCTGTCGCGACTACGCCCACCTGGCCGTCACCCTCTGCCGGTGCATGAACATCCCCGCACGTTACTGCACCGGCTATCTCGGCGACATCGGCGTGCCGCTACGCTTGCCCATGGACTTCAGCGCCTGGTTCGAAGTGTATCTGGGCGATCGCTGGTATGTCTTTGACGCCCGCAACAACCGTCCCCGCTGCTGCAGGGTCCTCATTGCTCGGGGCCGCGACGCCACGGACGTAGCCATCGCCAACACCTTTGGATCGGCGCAGCTGGTCGACTTTCAGGTCGTCAGTGAGCCGATTCCCGAGACAGCGTGACGGCCGGCCGGCCCGTTGCACCGCTATAGTCGCCCGCTGCAGGTGGTTGCGATTCTGCTGTCGAGCCTGGCGGGGTTCGTGGACGCCCTCGCCTTTCTTCAGTTGGGCGGCTTCTTCGTCTCCTTCATGAGCGGCAACTCCACGCGTCTGGCGGTCGGGCTGGCCGAACACAGTCAGGCGGCCTGGATCGCCGGCGGTCTGATTGCCGTTTTCGTCCTGGGCGTCGTCCTGGGCTCAAGTGCCGGACGACAGGCTGGGCAAGCCCGAAAGCCGGCGGTGCTGGGGCTGGTGACAGCATTGCTGTTGGGGGCGGCGCTCGTTCACGACCTGGCCGGTGACCGTTGGGCGCTGGCCTCCAGCGGCTTCCTTGCCCTGGCCATGGGCGCCGTGAACGCTACCTTCGAGCGGGACGGCGATATCGCCATCGGGATTACTTACATGACTGGCGCCCTGGTGAAGTTCGGCCAGCGGCTTTCCGCCGCCCTGGCAGGCGGGGATCGCTGGGCGTGGGCGCCCTTTCTCATGCTCTGGACCGGACTTGTCGCCGGCGCCTTCCTGGGCGCTGTCGCCTTTGGCCTGCTGGGGTTCAATGCCATCTGGATCGGCACTGCACTTGGCGGCGCCCTCACGCTCGCGACTTTCATCATCAGCCGTCACAGCCAACCGCCTCAGTCCACGGCCACCGTGTAGTTGAGGGCCAGCCGCCCGCCGTCGGGATACAGTGTCTGCCCCGTGAAATAGCTCGCATCATCACTGGCCAGGAAGACGGCGACCTTGCCGATCTCGTCAGGCTCGCCAAACCTCTTGAGTGGAGTCCGGGAAAGGATGCCCCGGGCGGCATCCGGGGTGGTCATGACCCCTTTCAGGATGTCCGTGGCGATCGTCCCTGGCCCGATGGCGTTGACCCGGATTCCGTGAGGCGCAAGTCCCAGAGCCATCGCCCGGGTGAGCTGGTTCATGGCGCCCTTCGACGTCACGTAGGCCAGCTGGGCCGGTATCGCCATGACGGCGTTGATCGAGCTCATATTGATGATCGAGCCCTGCAGATTCGACGCCACCATCGCCTGGGCGACCGCCTGGCCGATAACGAAAGCGGCGCGCAGATTGACTGACAGCACCCGGTCAAAATCCTCCAGCCTGGCGGTCAATATGTCGCCAGCGGCGAGAATCCCGGCATTGTTCAGAAGCAGGTCGATCGGCCCGATCAAGGCCGCCGCCTGGTCCACGGCCTGTCTCGCGGCATCCGCGTCGGAAATGTCGCAGACCAGTCCGACCGCCCTCTGACCAGTTTCGAAGGCGATGGCTGCGGCCGCCGCTTCCACCCCTTCAGAATCAATATCCAGCAGGACCACATCGGCCCCGGCCCGGGCGAAGGCCAGGGCGCAGGCCTGGCCGATGCCATGGGCCGCTCCGGTGACCAGGGCCTTGCGACCGGAAAGCTTCATTACCAGACTCCGACATTGGGCATCGATATCCAGGGCTCGGCGGGCGCCAGGGACGCCCCTTTCTGAAGAAGCTCGATGGAGATGCCATCCGGAGACCGGACAAAGGCCATATGACCGTCCCGCGGCGGCCGATTGATGGTCACGCCACCGTCCATGAGCTTCTGACAGGCCGCATAGATGTCATCCACGGCATAGGCCAGATGTCCGAAATTGCGGCCGCCCGTATAGGCTTCAGGATCCCAGTTATGGGTCAGCTCGACCATGGGCCCCTTTCGATCCCGGGCCAGGTCAAGGTCATCAGGCGCAGCCAGGAACACCAGGGTGAAACGGCCGCCGGCATTGTCATAGCGGGACACCTCGGCAAGCCCCAGTTTGCCGCAGTAGAAATCCAGGGCGGCCTGAAGGTCGGCGACACGAACCATGGTGTGAAGGTACTGCATGAAATTGTCCTTTCAGGTCACCGCAGCGCGGCGGCGGTATTCTGGATGATCGTAGTGGGCGCCGGACACCACTTCGCCGAGGATTTGGGCCGCTCGCGCGGTTTCGGCAAAACTCAGAGGCAGCGGGGAGAAGCCAAATCGCAGGATATCGGGGTCCCGGAAGTCGCCGATGACGTTTCGGGCGATCAGGGCCTGGACGATCGCATACCCGTCCGGATGACGAAAACTGACATGTCCTCCCCGGCTCAAGGCGTCGCGCGGAGTCGCAAGCTCCAGCAATCCGGCCGCCGGGCCGGTCTCGACGAGCGAGATAAAGAGTTCAGTCAAGGCGGCCGCCTTGGCCCGGATCGCTGCCATGCCGGCCCTGGCGGACAGTTCCACGCCGCATTCCAGGGCGCTGACTCCAAGCACCGGCGGGGTGCCGCAGGCAAAGCGGGCGATACCCCCGGCCGGACTGTAGCGATCGTCGAACGCGAACGGTGCGGCGTGCCCCATCCAGCCCGAGAGGGGGGACACCAGTTTGTCCTGATGGCGAAGAGCGACAAACAGAAAGGCAGGGGCGCCCGGACCGCCATTGAGATATTTATAGCCGCAGCCGACCGCCAGATCCGCATTGCAGCCGTTCAGATCCACTTCCAGCACGCCGACGCTGTGGCTCAGGTCCCAGATCACCAGGGCTCCGACAGCATGGGCGGCGGCAGTGAGCCGTTTCATGTCCCGGATGGCTGCGGTCTTGTAGTGGGCGTGACACAGCACCAGCACGGCCACTTCGGGCGACAGGGCAGATTCAATCTCGGCCGAGGAACGCAGCTCCAACCGACGTCCCTCGCCAAGCGTGCGAATGGCGCCCTCAAGCATGTAGAGGTCAGTGGGAAAATCGCCCGGCTCGGACAGAATGACCTTCCGATCCGGCCTAGCCTGCATGGCTGCAACCGCGAGCTTGTAGATATTGGCGGAGGTCGAATCCGCGACAATCACCTCGCCCGGTTCGGCGCCCACCAGTCCCGCAATCTGGTCTCCAACCCGGCGCGGGGCGCCAAACCAGTCGTGATCATTCCAGCCCCGGATCAGGCTCTGTCCCCACTCCTGTTCCACCACCTGGGCCAAGCGCGATCGGGCTGCGACGGTCAGGGGGCCCAGGGAGTTGCCATCCAGATATATCAGACCCTCGGGCAGGCAGAATTCCTCGCGAAATCCCTTCAGGGCATCTTCGGCGTCCAGAGCCGTCACCTCGGCGTCGATCATCTTTCCAGTTCCCGCAACACGGCGCGCACCGGCGCTGCATCCAGCCCCGCAAGAGCCAAGGGCAAAGCGATAAGTTCGTAGTCCCCCGGCGGTGGGGCGCTCAGCATCAGCCCCTCAAGGATGGCCATGCGACGCTCAGAGACCATCCGGTGGGCCTCCATGGATTTCGAAGTTTCGGGATCCAGCGAGGCTGTGTCGACGCCGATCAACTGCACGCCATGGTCAGACAGCAGGGCAATCGACTCCGCCGCAACCGGCTTGAAATGGCTATCCCAATCTTGAAGCGGAAAAGTCTCATAGGTTCGCAGCAGCACCCTTGGTGGCAGATCGACCAGCCAAGGCAAGAGATCAACAGGCTCGATCCGAGGCCCGGCTCCACGCAGGTCGATCAGACGACAGGGCCCCAGATAGACTGCAAGATCGACGGCCTCGATCGACTGCCCGTTTTCCGCATAGTGAAGGGGCGCATCCGCATGGGTGCCGGCGTGAACCGACTGGCTGAAGCGGCCCACATTGACCGGACAGTCCGGCCCCATGGTCCAGACTGGTGACTGGTCGAACGGCGTGTCTCCAGGCCAGGTCGGCATGCCGGGTCTGAGAGGCTGCGTGATATCCCAGAGTCGACCGGTCATAGGCTGCTTATCGACTGCATCGGATGGCAAGAAAAGGGGCAAGGACCGACTCGCCGCTGTCACCGCGTCGCGACAAGCGCTCGGTTGTTCCCCATTCTTTCTCCAATTTCATTTGCCGCGAAGCCAGAGCGCCGCCATATCAGAACACTGTTCAGATCAGGATCCCGGGGGGCGGGGCGCAGTCAGCGCATCGGCCGGGTGACGCCAAGGCCAATTCGACCATGAAGATCAAGACCTCTTACCTTGTCGCCGGGGGCTTCCTTGGCTCGGTCGTGCTGCTGTTTGTCATAAGCGGCCTGATCTCGTCGTTTGGCGGCGGCGAGGACAAGGCGAGGGCAGAAGCAAAGGCGAAGGCTGAGGCAAAGCCGGCAGCGCCATTGGTGACCACAGCAACGATTGTCGCCCAGATGCGTCCCGCAGCGATCATTCTGCGCGGACGAACCGAAGCGGCCCGCACCGTGATCGTCCGGGCCGAGACCGCCGGACCAGTGAGCGCCACCCCGGCGGCCGAGGGCAGTTTTGTCCAGAAGGGCGCCGTCCTTTGCCGCCTCTCGGTCGATGCCCGCCAGGCAACCCTGGACCAGGCCCGCGCCAGCCTGCGGTCGCGGCAGCTGCAACGGGAGGCCTCGGCCCGGCTGGCGGAGCAGGGTTTCCGCTCCCAAACTCAAGTTCTTCAGGACCAGGCAAATCTGGATGCGGCCCAGGCCGCGGTCCGCCAGGCCGAAGTCGCTCTCGAGCAGGTCAATGTTCGTGCGCCATTCAGCGGTGTCTTTGATCGTCGGGACGCCGAAGTCGGGACCTATCTCTCTCCGGGCGGCGCCTGTGGAACCCTTATCGAACTGGATCCACTGGTTGTCGTCGCCGATCTCGCCGAAAATCAGATTGGTCAGGTTGCCGTTGGGGACAACGCCCAGGCCGTTCTCAACTCAGGGGAAACCCTGTCAGGCCGCGTTCGACTTGTCGCCCGTGACGCAGATCCGCAAACCCGAACCTACCGGGTCGAGGTCGTGGCCAGAAACCCGGGCGCCCGGGCCCGCTCCGGCCTGTCAGCAGACATCCGCATCTCGACCGGCGTAATCCCGGCCCACCAGATTCCATCTTCGGCCCTGGTCCTGGGATCCGATGGCAAACAGGGCGTGCGCTATCTGGACAATGCCGCCAGGGTCGCCTTCGCCCCGGTGACGATTATCGACGAAACGCCGGAAGGCATCTGGGTGACCGGCCTGGCCGGAACGGTCCAGCTGATCACGGTCGGCCAGTCCTACGTCACCGAAGGACAGTCGGTCCGGGCCAAGAAGTCGGCAGGAGGCCAGTAGCTCATGATCTCCGCTTTGATCCACGAGGCCATACGGCGGCGCAAGGTGGTCCTGGGCGTCGCCGTGGTGGCGTCGCTGTTTGGCCTGCTGACCTATCTCAATCTGCCAAGGGAATCGTCTCCGGACATTCCGGTGCCCTTTGTCAGCATCACGGTTCCCTATCCGGGGGTTTCGCCTGAAGACGCAGAGCGCCTGTTGGTGCGGCCGCTCGAGACGGAACTCCAGTCCCTGGAGGGCCTCAAGGAGATGAACGCGGTGGCGGCCCAGAACGCCGCCCTGGTCTATCTGGAATTCGAGGTCAATTTCGACAAGGACAAGGTTCTTGAGGACGTCCGGGCCAAGGTGGACCTGGCCAGGGGACGTTTTCCGCCTGACGCCGAAGAACCGGTGATCAGCGAGAACAATGTCAATGATGACCCCTTCATCGGCATCATGCTGTTTGGCGCGGCGCCCGAGCGCAGCCTCTTCAAGACCTCACAGGCCCTGCAGGACAGGCTGGAAGCCCTTCCCGGCGTCCTGCGTACGGAACTTGGCGGCGGCCGCGAAGAGGTCCTCGAGGTCACCATCGATCCCACCCGGATGCAGGCAGCGAATGTCAGCGCCAGCGAACTGGCCCAGGTCATAGGCCGCAATAACCAGTTGATCCCGGCTGGCAATCTTCGGACTGCCGAGACGGAATTTGCCGTCAAGGTGCCCGGGGTGGTGGAAAACCCGCAGGACATTCTGGCCCTGCCGATCAAGCGCAATGGCGATCGCCTGATCACCATTGGCGACATCGGCGATGTGAGGCGGACCTTCAAGGAGCCGCGTCGTATCACCCGCTTCAACGGACAACCCACCTTTTCGATCGACGTGGTCAAGCGGTCCGGGGCCAATATCCTGGACAGCGTCAAACAGGTGCGGGCGGCCGTCGCCGAAGAGCAGAAGCGGTGGCCTGACACGATCCAGGTCGCCTACACCTTCGACGAAAGCGAATTCATCGAACGCAGCCTGACAATTCTGGAAAGCGGACTGATCATCGCCACCATTCTGGTGATGACCATCATTGTGGGCAGTCTGGGCGTGCGCCAGGGCGTCATGGTCGGGGTTTCCATTCCCCTCTGTTTCATGATCGGCTTCCTGCTGCTCCAGGCCTTCGGCCTCACCTTGAACCAGATGGTGATGTTCGGGCTGGTCCTGGCGGTCGGCATCCTTGTCGATGGCGGCATCGTGGTCGTCGAGTATGCCGACCGGAAGATGGCCGAAGGCATGGACCGGGAGGAAGCCTTTGCCGCCGCAGGCACCCGGATGTTCTGGCCTGTCGTGAACGGCACCCTGACCACCCTTTGCGCCTTTGTGCCGTTCCTCTTCTGGAACAGCATCCCCGGCAAGTTCATGAGCTTCCTGCCCATCACCCTGATGATGGTGCTCGGCGCCTCGATCTTTGTGGCCCTGATCTTCACCCCGGCCTTCGGGTCGATCTTCGGCCGCAGACAGGGGGTCGACACCGAACATCTGGAAGAGATCCAGAAGTCGGAGCATGGCGATCCGAGGGAGATGAAAGGGTTCATGGGCTGGTACGCCCGGACCCTGTGGTCCGCCGGTCACCATCCCTTCCGCGTGACCGCCGTTGCCCTGCTGGTCATGGTGGCGATCGTCATCGCCTTCGGATCCAAGACCCATCGCACCGAGTTTTTCCTCGATGAGGACCCGGAGTCTGCAACGGTCTGGGTAAAGGCCAGGGGAAACCTGACCGCAGAGTCGTCCGACCGACTGGTCAGACAGGTCGAACAACGCCTGATCGGCCTGCCGGGCATGGAGTCCCTCTACGTCGCCTCCGGCAAGTTCAGCGGCGGTGGGCGGAGCTCTCCTCCCGCAGACGCCGTCGGCCGCATCCAGGTCGAGTTCCAGGACTTCGAGGATCGCAAGGCCCTGGGACTGCGCGGCAAGGACATTACTGCAGACATTCGTGAACGCGTCGCAGACGTGCCAGGCGTCCTGACCGAGGTGCGCCTTCCCCAGGGCGGACCGCCGCAGGGCAAGGACGTCCAGGTCGAGCTTCGCGGCGCCGATCCTGCCGCGCTCGACCGGGCAGCAGACCTCATCAAGGCCAGGCTCGCCAGCGATCCGCAACTCATCGAGCAAGAGGACAATCGCGCCTCTCCCGGCATCGAGTTGAACCTCACGGTCGACCGGGAAGCCGCCGGCCGGTACGGGGTCGATGTCCTCTCCGTCGGGCAGGCGATCCAGTTCGTCACCACCGGGGTCCTGGCAGGACGGTTCCGTCCCGACGACGCTGAGGACGAACTGGATATCCGGGTCCGTTTCACGCCCGAGAACCGCAACCTCGCGGCCTTTGACCGACTGAAGATCACCACGCCGTTCGGCCCGGTCCCTGCCAGCTACTTCGTCAAGGAAACCCCGTCACAGCAAGTGACCAGCATCCAGCGCCGGGATGCCCAGCGGCTGATCATCCTGCAGGCCAATACCATCGAAGGTGTGGCCGCGAACCAGAAGATCGCTGAACTGCGACCCTGGCTGGAGAAGGCCGGCATCGATCCCAATGTTCGCTGGAAGTTTACCGGGGCCGACGAGGAAGGTCAGGAGGCGGCTCAATTCTTCATTGTCGCGATGGTCGCCACGCTGTTCATGATGGCGGTGATCCTGTTGTGGCAGTTCAACAGCTTCTACGGGATCGTCGTGACCCTGTCGGCCGTGGTTCTGTCAACAATGGGCGTTTTGCTGGGCGTGGTCGTCAATCTGGCCAACACCTTTGACTACATCTCGGTCCTGATGCTTGGGACCGGGGTCGTGGCGCTGGCCGGGGTGGTCGTCGGCCACAACATTGTCCTTGTGGACACCTTCTATCAGCTGCGCCGTCAGGGCTATGAGGCTGATGAGGCCGCCATGCGCTCGGCCGTCCAGCGCTTCCGACCGGTCATGCTGACCACCGTGGTGACCGTGGTGGGCCTGCTGCCGCTGATGTTCCAACTGCACCCCAACTTCCGAGGCCTGCATTTCGAGTATCGCGCCCCCGGATCGGAATGGTGGGTGCAGCTTTCCGGCTCGGTGGTCTGGGGCCTCAGCTTTTCGACCCTCCTGACCCTGTTCATCACCCCGGCGGCCCTTGCGGCGCCCAGAACGCTGAGCAGGCGGTTCCGCAACATCTGGAACCTTGTCCGGGGTCGCCAGAGTTGGGACCAACGGGTCCGCGCAGGAGACAAAGTCAAGCGGAAGGACGAGATTGTTGAACCGGTCGATCTTCGTCCGGCGGCGGAATAGCAGGCGGGACTACTTTCCCCGGGTCTGACGTCTCCAAAGGGCTGCATATTCGCCGCCCTGGGCAAGCAGGTCTTCGTGTCGCCCCCGCTCCACGATCTTGCCGCGCCGAAGAACGAGAATCTGGTCTGCATCCGCAATAGTCGACAGCCTGTGCGCAACCACGAGCGTCGTGCGCCCGGCACGCGCCCTCTTTAGGGTGTCCTGGATTGCCGCTTCAGTGCGACTGTCCAGGGCGCTGGTGGCCTCATCCAGGATCAGAACCCGCGGCCCGGCGAGCAAGGCCCTGGCGATTCCGACCCTCTGGCGCTCACCTCCAGACAGCTTGAGACCCCTCTCGCCGACCCGGGTTTCCATGCCTTCCGGCAGCCCGGCGACAAACTCTGTCAGTTCGGCCGCGTCCGCCGCTGTGGCAATTTCCAGCGGTGTGGCTTCCGGCCGCGCAAAGGCGATATTGGCCAGAAGACTGTCGTTGAAGAGCGCAACATCCTGGGGAACCAGAGCGACCATCCGTCGGAGCGCGGAAATCTTCACACGGGTAAGGTCCACGCCATCAAGCAGGATCCGGCCTGCCTGCGGATCAATCATGCGGAGGGCGAGCCGCACCAGGGTCGTCTTGCCAGCGCCGGACGGCCCCACCAGGGCAACCGTCTCACCCGGGTTGGCGACAAAGCTGACGCTCTCAAGCCCCTGGGATCGTGCGCCATGCCGAAACGACACGGACTCGAAAACGACCGAGCCCCCTCGCCCATCCCCGGGCGGGGGATCAACAGCATCCGTCGCCTCTGCGACGTCCGGCTTCTGCCGACGGAGTTCCATCATGGCTTCAAGATCAATGAAGCTCTGCCGGATTTCACGATAGGCAAAACCCAGGATATTGAGGGGGGCGTACAGGTTTATGAGGATTAGGATGGCGGCTGTGACATCCCCCGGACCCATTCGTCCCGCCTGAGCCTCGAACCCCGCCAGCAACGCCATTGCCGCCAGTCCGACGGTCATGATGGCGGCCTGGGCAATGTTGAGCAGGCTCAATGAGTTGGTTGCGAGGATCTGGGCCTGGGCGTAGGCGCCCAGGGCCCGTTCATAGTTTGCTGCGGCCCTGGTTTCTGCTCCGAACGCCTTGACGGTCTCATAGTTGAGCAGGGCGTCAACCGCCCGGCCCGCCGCTTCACTATCGGCATCATTGAGCGCACGGCGGTGGGCAATCCGCCAGTCAGAAATCGCGAAGGTAAGCACCCCATAAACCAGGACGGTCATGACCGCCGCCGCTGAAAACCGCCAGTCATAGGCCTTGGCCAGCACAACCGCCGCAATCACCAGTTCGATGGCCGTCGGACCCAGATTGAACACCAGGGCCCTGAGCAGGAAATCCATGGACCGGGCGCCGCGATCAATGACCCTGGACAGGGAGCCAGTCCGCTTGCCCTGATGAAACTCCATGGAAAGTGACAGGGCATGGCCAAAGGCCTCGGCTGCGGCTCGCCGCTGCGCAGCTTGCGCGACAGGTGTAAAAATCACGTCCCGAAGCTGGGGCGCGGCGGCAGCGAGAAACCGTATCAGGGTCCAACCGATGACCAGTCCGGCAAAGGCGATGCCAACCTGTGCAGGTGCGCTCTTGCCGGCGCCAAGATCATTGACCGCGGCCCCCAGCAGAAGCGGCGCAAGGACCCCAAGGATTTTGCCGCCCAGGGTGAGAGTCAAGGCTCCGCCGAGACGCCAGCGCAGGCCCGGGGCTCCGCTCTTCAGGATCACGGCGAGCAGGTCCTTTAGGGCGCTGACCGCATTGACGGGCGTTTCGCCCGGCTCGGCCTGTCCCTTCGGGCGGCTGCGCTCCGGCATCGGTCTCAAGATGCATCACCGAGGATGAGGGTGCTTTGAACTCCGCCGCCAGGCGTCATCCAGTCAATCCGCCAATGTCCACCGATGCGGGCGGCACGGAAGGGTTGGCCCAGTGGTGCTGCCGGGCTGATCGATATCACCGAGGTCTGCTCTCCGCGTTCGCCGGCAATCTCGAAGCGCCGGTCGCCGGGCGCCAGGGGGCGTTCGATTGCAAGATGAAACCGGCCTTGACGATCCGTCTTGCCCGCGCCCGCCGCGCTTCGGTCAACACGGAGGGAGACACCCGATTCAGGCAGAGCCACCCCGGCCACGGATGCAGCGCCATCCCGGTCGAAATCAACACTCAGCAGGCGCGGCGCGGTACTGGCGGGGCCGATCACCTGGGCGCTTGCGCCGGATCGAAGTTGCGCAGACCGCCCGTCCGGCAAAACCGCCAAATAGCCCTGGGCTTGAATCCGACGATCGCCCTCTGCACTCATGGAGAGACCGAACAGCTGCACCCCAGCCGAAGCTGGAATGCGAAATGACCAGACCCCGTCAAGGCCGGCCCTTCCGGTAATCGTCGCTCCGCCGGGTGCGCCAAGTCGAACCTCTGCGCCCGGCTCGGCAGTTCCGTCGAGCTCAATCTGACCATCGGCAGCTCGTCGGCTTGACATCAACGACGGCGGTTTCAGGTAGCCTGCTTCAGTTGCCGGATCGGCGCCGGACTTGGAAACCTCGCCACGCCAGGCGCTGTCTCCCGGCTCGCTCGGTCCACAAGCCGTGAGGACCACAAACCCGCTCACAAGCGCCCAATGCTTCCACACGATACTTGAAACCCTCAGCAGGAACGTCGAACATATTCCATCGAGATTTTCCGGCGCGCCTGCAAGCGCGCCTTTTTGTTGTGGAGCGAACATGACGGACAACGGCGAGCCCATGCCGGTCGCGATACGCTCGGTTTGCGTTTTCTGCGGCTCCTCGGACGAGGCAGATCCGGAGTTTCTGACTTCAGCACGGCGGTTTGGTGAGATCTTGGCCGAAAGCGGCGTTCGGCTGGTCTATGGAGGCGGAGGGGTTGGCCTGATGGGCGCCTGCGCGCGCGGCGCCAATTCGGCCGGCGGAACAGTCCTGGGCATCATTCCTGAATTCCTGACCAGCCGGGAACAGCCATTTTCCGATGTTGAAACCGTGGTCGTCCAGACCATGCACGAACGGAAGATGCAGATGTTCATGGCCTCAGACGCTTTTGTCATTCTTCCAGGCGGCGTCGGGACCCTCGAGGAAGTCGTCGAATTGCTCTCCTGGCAACGGCTGGGACTGCATGACAAGCCCATAGCCTTCTACAGTCCCCGCAACTTCTGGGAGCCCCTGTTCGAACTGTTTCAACATACCATCGCCGAGCGCCTGACCCCGGCGAGCTTTTCGATGGCCTGGCGCACCACCGAACGCCTCGAAGAACTGCTTCCTCTTCTGACAGAAATGGCGGCTCCGGGCAGATCCCCTTCCCTGCCAGAACTCACCTGACCTTGCGTCTTCGGGAAAAACCGGTCGGACCTGCAAGATGTGATGTCTGCCGGGCGCTTCAGGCGAGTGTCCCAAGGCGCAGCAGACCCGTCCCGGACTGAAGATCCGTCTGGAAGGACAGCCGGATCTGGATACCGTCCTGTCAGATCGGATCCAGTATCGTTGTCACCCTGCAGAGCAGGCGGGAGGCCTTCGGCGGCCGATCGGCTATGGGGCCCGCCAGGCTCTGTCAGTTCAGACACCGCCCGTGACGGGCAGGAGGGCGCCGGTGATGACTGCAGCCTCCGGCCCTGCCAGAAACAGCATCACTTCTGCAAGCGCAGCAGGCTTTACCCAAAGATTGAAGTCTGCATCAGGCATGTCCGCCCTGTTGGCAGGTGTGTCGAGGATGGACGGCAACACAGCGTTGACGGTGACTCCAGCGCCTTTGGTTTCTTCTGCCAGCGCTTCGGTCAGACGATGCACCGCCGATTTTGACGCGGCGTAGGCGCCCATCCCGGCCATCGCCTTCAGAGCACCATTGGCGCCAACATTGACAATGCGGCCTGATCGTCTGGCAAGCAGATGCGGCAAAACCGCCTTGCTGGCATTGAGCGTCGTCACCAGGTTCATCTGATGCATTCGCTCCCATAGGGCGAGATCGCTGGCGCCCACCGTCTCCCAGCGAAATCCACCGGCGATATTCATCAGTACGTCGACCTGCCCGAACCTGGCGATGATCGAATTGATCGCCTCGGCGGCCTGCTCGGGGCTGGTCAGGTCGACCCCGCCCAGAACCATGGTTCCTGTTGCTTCGTGCTCGGACGCCGCTGGTGAAAAATCGATCTCTGCAACGCGGTGGCCAGATGCAAGCGCGGCTTGGCATACGGCCTTTCCCAGGATTCCGGACGCCCCTGTCACAACCACGACCCGATCTGTCATTTTGGATCCTTCAACCCTTTTCCGGTTCGGGAGACATAGTGACGTTCGGCGTCAGATCTTGGAATACACAAACCGTGGAATGAAGAATCGCCGTTTGTTCAATACGACACCGAAGACCGCGCCGCCGCCCCCCTCAATCCGGCGGACGAGATTCTGAACGACCGGGACGCGGGCGGACTCAGCTTCGACAACGATCAGTGTCATGTCGGCCAGAGGCGCAATCAGAACCCCCGCCGCGGATCTTTGCACCGCCGGAGAGTCGAGCAGGATGAGGGGATAGTCCGCACGGGCGGCCTTCAAGAAGGCGAGCCAGCGGTCATCGGAAAGGGATTGACCGGGTCTGGCCATGGGCCCTGTGATGTAGAGGTTCGAGCGGTCCACCTGGAAGACATTGCGAGCGTCTTCCACGGCGTCCAATCGTCCGCCAAGATGATGAATGCGCGAGGCCAGCGACTGTCCTTCCAGGGGCTCGACGTCGATCAGCAGGACTCGCCCCAAGGTTCGCTGCGCTCGCATGATCGCCATGTCCAGACACAGACTGGACACCCCTTCCCCCTCATCAGCGGCGACCCACTGGACGATGCCGCTTCCGTCTCCCACCAGACTGCGCAACAGACGGTGGACAAGGTTGACGTCATCCGCCGTCATTCGCCCGGGCAGCGGTCGCCAAAGCGGCGATCTGGCCAGGTCTTCAGGTCCCTTTGGCACGGTGACCAGAACAGGGAGATCCAGTTTCGATTCCGCATCGGAAGGGCTGACCATGATCTGGGAGGTCGCAGCAGACACCACAATCAAGCTCATCGCCGCCGCAATACCCAGCATGAAGCCGGCGACCAGCACGATCGCGCGCCCGGACTGGCCCTTGGACGGCGTCTGCGCCCTCTCGACGATGCGGACATTGGCTTGGGCGCCGGCCAGGGCGCCTTCCAGGCGCGCGTCCTCCGCCTTCCTCGCTATATCCTGATAGGCGCCTTCAAGGAGCGCCCGGTTGCGAAGCAGTTCCCGATAGAGAGGCCCCACTTCGATCAAGGATTGAAGCCTGATCGCGTTTTCGTTCAGGGCGTCCAGGGCCTGCTGGCGCCCGGCCTTGAGCGCCGCCGCTTCCCCCCGTGTTGTCGCCAGTTGAGTGTCCAGATCCTGATAGACCGGATTTGCACCTTGCCTCACGAGGGCTGTTTCCTGCTGGGGCGCAGCAGCGATGGCAGCCTGCAGGCCGGAAATCTGGCGGTCGAGTTCAGCCACGAGCGGATGACCGTCCCGGAACTTCGCCGCCGCCACCCGTCTTTGCTCTGCCACGGTCGACAGAGCCGTTGTGAGGGCCTCGACCTGCTGCGATCGCGCCCAGTCGGTATTCAGGGTAATCATCGGGGCCGTGTCCCTGAGATCCTGGTCCAGACGTCCCTCACGGCCGCCGGCCTGGGAAATCTGCTGGTCCATGCCCTGAAGCTGGGCGATCAACGTCGTCTGACGAGTCTGGGTTGAAACCAGTTCCTGGTTGTAGTCACCAATTCTCGATGCCGAAGAGACGGATGCGATCTGCGCTTCGAGGGCCGTAAGCCGCGCCCGGAGGTCGGCTTCCTGTTCGCGGATTACCTTGACGTCAGATCGTTCAAATATCTCACGCCGGCGCTTGATATAGAGGTCTATCAAGGTGTTCAGGAGTTCGGCGGACACTGCTGCATTCCGATTTCGCAGACCCAGCTCGATCACATTGGACGCCGGGACATTCTCGATCCGCAGATCCTTGCCCAACTGCTCCAGCGCCAGATTGATTGAATCTGGGTCCGCTCGCAGAGAGGGGTAAACTCTGGAAATCCCGACAGCGTTTATCGCCGAGGCCTGGATATCCTTGGATTTCAGGATTTCCATCTCGGCATTGACAATCTGGGCCCTGTCAAAAGTCAGGCCCGGGCCGCTGCTGTTGACCGTCCCCCGGAAGATGTAGTCGTCGCCGAGCAGTATCAGCAGTCTCGACTGGGCCGTGAACACGGGCTTGGCTGTGACAGCCAGACCCAGGGACAGCACCACCGGAATAAGGAAGATCAGCAGCGCCATCCGGCCATAGTAGAAGACGGGCGTCAGCAGGTCGCGAGTCGTGAACCCTGCTCGGCCAGGTGACCGGGTCGAACCGACATCGGAGGCGGTGGTATCGGTCAACTCAAACTCTGGGGCCGAAGATGATCAGGGCCGGAAAAATCCGGTCCGATTGACCTGTTGTGCGTCAGCAAGACAGGAGAATCAGGCGGAAGCCGCTTACATTAGCAGAAGCCCGACTCAATCGGCGACGTCCGCCTTGGCACGAAGTCCTCGAAGGCCGCCGCACCGAGAGCCAGGCAAGCTGCCGACGAACCGCCTGGGTTCGCGGCGAAAGGAATCGGGAGACGGCCTTGCGGTTCTGCAGCCTGCTGATCTTGTGTCTGGCCCTGGCGGGCACAGCCCTGGCCGCGCCGCCGCCGCAGACCCGCCCTTCCCCCGTTGTTTCCTATGACGGCTGGACTCGGCAGGACTACCTCTACCGCATCATGCCGGGTGACGAACTCAGCCTGAGTTTTCTGATCGCGACGGACATGAACAGCCGGGTCATCGTGGGGCCTGACGGTCGCGGAGTCTTTCCCCTGGTGTCCAGCGTTCCCGTCGCGGGCCTGACGGTCGAGGAAGCCGGACGCGCCCTGACGGCAGCCTACGGCCAGGTCCTCCGAAATCCTCAGGTCGAGACCCTCGTCGCCGCCTATGGCGCGGCCCAGATCTATGTTGGCGGCGAAGTGCGCACGCCTGGCGTCCAGCCCCTCCGGGGACAGATCAACGTCGCGCAGGCCGTGGTGGCGGCCGGCGGATTCCAGGATACCGCAGGGACGGGAAAAGTGGCGGTGCTGCGACGCCGCCCGTCCGACAACCACCTGCTCATCCGTATTGTCGATGTTGGAAAGCTTCTGAAGGGCGAGCCGGAGGATGATTTCCAGATCCTGCCCGGGGACCTCATCTTCGTTCCCCGCAGCCGGATCTCGGAAGTCAATCTGTTCGTACGACAGTATCTGAATGGAGTACTGCCATTCAATTTCGGCTTCAGCTACGACCTCAATCGTAACTTTTGAAAGCAAGGATGCAGCCCCGGACGGGCTGGAACATGTCACGCTATCTGACCTCGATCGTTGAACAGGCCCTGTGGTCGTTGCTGAACCTCGGCGTGACCCTGCTTCTGGCGAGGCTGGCGTCTCCAGAGGAGTTCGGCGTCTTCGTCTTCTGGTCCAGCATCGCCTACGTGATGAGCAGCCTGCAAAATGCGCTGACCCTTTGTCACCTGCAGATCCTTCCGACGGGCTCGGGCCTCGACCCGGAACGCCGGGAGGTTGAGTGGCTAATGCTGGGCGTGACCCTCGTGTTCCTGATTGCGACGACTGTCGTGACCCTGGTCCTGTCAGCCGCCCTGCAGGCTGCAGGTTCGCCTTTCGGCGCGCCGGCCGCAGCCCTGCTGGTTCCGGCCTTTCTGCTGCAACAGTATGTGCGGTTCCTGTGTTTCAGCCGGGGCCAGGCTCTGACAGCGGCCATCCAGACCGGATCGGTGCTCCTGCTTGCCGCCGTCTTGTTGGGACTTGGCGGCGTTTTTCTTGACCCGATGGATGCCAACGAGATGCTCTTGCTTCTCGGCTCAGCCTACGGCGTGGTCGGTCTGGCAGGCTTGATCAGGGCTATGCGCGGACTGTGGTCCGGTCTCTCTTTCAGAGTTCTGAAGGCCTATGGCGGCTATGTTCGCCAGTCGGGATGGATATTCCTGGGGGTGGCCAGCAGTGAGCTTCTGGCCCGGTTCTATGTCTTTGCGGTTGGCGGGCTGCTGGGTAACGCCGTTCTGGCCTTGCTGTCCTTCAGCCAGACCTTCCTGCGGCCGGTTCCCCTTCTGGCCCTGTCCTGGAGCATGATCGGCCGGAACGATCTCGTCCGACGGCGAGAGGCCGCCGACTGGAGCGGATTTGCCCGGATGATCTTCGCGGTCTGTGTCGGCGGCGTGGGGGTTGCCGCCGCCTGGTCTCTTGCGATCGTTTCTTGCTGGCCGCTGATCACCCACTGGTTGTTTGACGGCAAGTATGTCGAGGCCGGGCCGTTGATCCTCCTCTGGGGGCTGGCTGCAGCCATGGGCTTCCTGCAACTGGTCATCAGCACCGGGCTTCAGGTGCTTAAGGCCTTCAAGGCCCTGGCTCTGGCCAATGCCGGCGCATCGGTCGTGGCCGCCCTGGCGATCCTGATGGCCATGGGTCCCCTGGGCTACCAGGGGGCTATCCTGGGCACGGCATTTGGGCAGGGTCTCGAAGCCCTGGCCATGGGCGTCATCCTGTCGTTGATGCTCCGGCGGCAGGCTGCGATCGCAAAGACGTAGCACTCAGATCGAGGCTGGTCCCGATCACCAGGATGATGGTGCCGAACAGGGCGTTGGCAGTGAAATAGCTGCTTTCCATCCAGTTGTGTCCGAAGAAGAGCAGGGGAAAGACGCCCATCACCGTGGCGGCGGCAAGGGCGCCGCGACCCTTGCGCAGGGGCGCAAGCGCTTCGTTCCGAATTCGGACCACGCCCTGGCTCATCCAGCGGCCAAGCAGGAACAGGGCCCCGATCAGGCCGACCGACCCGGTAGTCGCGGCCAGGTCGAGATAGCCATTGTGCGCTTCGTTGGTGAAGGCGTCGGGCCTCGAAAACCAGTAGTCGGTCTGCAGGCTGGGCTGGACCCGGGGATCAACGTCCCAGAAGGACCCGAAACCCCAGCCCTTCAACGGTTGCAGCGTGAACTGCTGATAGACAAAAGCCCAGACATCGGTGCGCTGGGTGAAGGTCACGCCCCGAAAGGGCGTCAGAGGGTCCAATCCTGACAGTTCGCACCAGGCCAGCCAGCCGAAAACGCCGCTCAGCAGGGTCATGACGCCGAGAGAAACAGCGCTCAGCATGACCACAGGCCGCTGGGACAGAAGCAGCAGCAGGAGTGGCGTGGCTGCCGCCAGGCCGAAAAAGATGCCGATGCTGGTCTTGGACTGGCTGGCCAGCAGCAGCGCCATGGCGAAGGCGGTCATGGACCACCAGAAGAGACGGCCCCGCCATCCTGACTGGCCCCAGGCATAGGCGCCACAGATGAACCCGGACAGCAGCATGACGGCCCCGAGCGTGTTCTTGTGGGAATGGATGGCCGCCAGGCCAAGATCGGTCATGGATCGGCCCGGCATCAGAATCCAGGAAAACAGGTCGATCAGGATGACGATGGCGCAGGCCACGGCCATGGCGGCATGGGTCCGCTGCAGGGTCCGCAGCCCGGTTGCTACAGCGATACAGACCACCACATTGATCCCGTAGAGCAGCAACCGCCGATTGGAGGCCGCCGGATCAAGGGCCCAGCAGGTGGTCAGGGCGAACCAGCCCAACAGCAGGATCAGGGGCCAGAGCCGCAAGGCCGCCGCGGGCAGGACCGCCCGCCGCATCCACAGGATAGGGACCGCCATGGCCCCGAGCAGAAGCCAGATGTAGCGGTTGATCGGTGACATCTCGGTGGCCCCGGTCAGAGGGTCCAGCGCCACTTCGTGAACATAGGGTTTGTTGCCGATGAGCACATAGAGCAGCATCAGCACCAGCAACAAACCGGAAAAGCCGACCACCCAGCGCTCGATCCAGGCCGAGCGCGCCGCCTTCTGATCGGCCTGTATAAGCCGCCAGTTCCCGCGGGCCAGCGCCGCGCGTGAGGCTGCTTCAACCGCCAAGCGACGCCCTCTTGAGCCCCAGCCTCAGCAGAACAGCATCCCAAAGGCCATGCGCCAGACCGTACATCCCTCGAACCAGATAACGTCGCCACAGCCTGCGGGGTTCTCGAACCAGCCGATAGAGCCAGACAAGTCCCGAGGATTCCATCCAGTCGGGGGCCGGATCACTATGTCCAGTGATCACATTGATCGAACTGCCGATGCAAAGGCCAACCCCTGTCGAGCGACCGTCCTGGATGACCCTCTGACAAAAGATCTCGGACTGGGGCGGCCCCATGGCCACGAACACAAAGCGCGCAGGATGGGAGGCGACGAAATCGATCGCTTCACGAACCGCTTCTGGCCTGTGGATGAAACCCATGGGCGGATTGTGATGCGAGAGGCGATTCAGGCCAAACTTTTCGCGCAGATCGGCAATCACCTCTTCGCTCCCGCCGACGACGGTCAGGCTGTCCTCGGGGCCGATGACCTGTTCGAACAGGTCACGGACCACATAGGCGCCGGGTGCAAACTTGAGATCCAGCCCCCCCAAACGTGCAGCCCGGCCCAGAAGCCGACTGTCATTTGTGCTGATCCAGCAGGAGTCGCTGCAGGCACTGAACTCGGCGCCGGTGCGGCGCAGCCAGGCATGTTCGGCATTGGGGGTCACGAAGGCAGCAAACGGCGCGTCCCCAGGCCGGGCCGCAAGAGCGGCAACGGCCTCCTCGACCGACAGGGGCGTGAATCTCAGGCCTGCGAAGCCGACTGCGGCGAATGGGCCGGTCATAGGCCTGGATACCGGGGCAGAAACTGGCGCAGGGCTTGCCGCAGGTTTCCCTGTCCGTCCCGCTTTGCTACGTCCCCCATAAAGGTCTGTCCCATTCCCATGCATCAGACTGCCTGTCCTGATATGGCTGTGCGCTTTGGCAAGGTTCTGCAGGAGCCGGGCCAAGACCTGGCCCCTGGCCGGCGTCGGACCGGTCGATCATGAACCGCCCTCTCCTGCCCGGGCTTGTCATCGGTGGCGGCCGAGACGTCACCCTGGAATTGCTGCTCAAGCGCTTGATGGACGTGAGCGCCTCGATTGTCCTGCTCTTCCTGCTTGGCCCCCTCCTTGTCACGATCGCCATACTCGTGGCTGCAACCTCCCCGGGGCCAGTTCTGTATGCCTGCGATTGGGTCGGTCAGGGCGGCAGGCCCTTTCGGGGCTACAAGTTCCGCACCATGGTTGCGGACGCCGACGCCCGTGAGTCAGAGCTGCAGTCGCGCAATGAAATGAATGGCCCAGCCTTCAAGATGGCGAATGACCCGAGAGTAACCGGCCTCGGCCGAATTCTGCGCAAGTACAGTCTGGATGAGCTTCCCCAGCTCTGGAGCGTGCTGAAGGGCGATTTGAGCCTGGTGGGACCAAGGCCGCCGCGCGCCCATGAGTTTGCCCGCTTCACCGAGTTCCAGCGCCAGAAGCTGGCGGCTCAGCAAGGCATCACCTGTCTCTGGCAGGTCGAGGGGCGTCACCGGATCAGCGACTATGACGACTGGGTCGCCCTGGACATAGAATATATTCGCAACTGGTCCCTATGGCTGGATATCAAGATCCTGTTCAGGACAGTCGGGGTCGTCATCAAGGGGACGGGCGTATGACATCGCTGATCGACATCAGCGTTGTGGTGTTGAGCTACAACCGGGTTCATCTGCTGGGGCGGACGCTCTCCGGTTGCCTGGCCCAGGCTGCCCACGTACCGAATTTCGAGATCGTTGTGGTGGATAACCACCCGGAGCGACTGTCGGAAAGCCTCGTGTCAAGCCTGGCTGCCGCCAATCCGACAGTCCCGCTGGTCTATCTGAGTGACAGTCGGCGAAACATTTCCATCGTCCGCAACAAGGCCATAGCGGCGGCGCGCGGGACCTATGTGGTCTTCATCGATGATGACGAGGCGCCCCAGCCCAATTGGCTGGCCGAGATGTTCGCCTGTCTGGAACGCACTGGCGCAGACGCTGCCTTCGGTCCGAAACTGCCCGAGTTCGAAGGCGGCTCAGCCCCGGACTGGGACCCGCAGGGCTGGCGCTACACACTGGATTTCCGGCTGCCAGCAGATACGGATCTGCATCTTTTCGGGCGCTTCAGGCGCAAGGGAAAGGGCCTGGGGAGCGGCAACGCAGCCTTTCGCAAATCGACCTGTCTCGCCGGTCACGAGCCGTTTGCCGTCGCGTTTGGCGACGCCAATGGCGAGGATACCCAGCTTCTGTTTCGATTGGCGCTGGCCGGCCGCAGGTTCGTCTGGTGCCCGACCGCCGTTGTTCACGAATTCATCGAGATCGAGCGCGCCCGGCCCGACTACATGATCACCCGGATGAAACGGGGGTCGCAGCACTATGCGGTCTGCCGGATCGACACCAGCCGCAACAAACCGCTTACAACAGTGCGGGTCGCCCTGCTGGGACTGGCCCAGTTTTCCGTCCATGCGGCGCTGTATGTGCTGTCTGGCGAGGCCTTCCAGTCCGGCCGCTACGACCACCGCATCGGTATGGCGAAGGGTTTGGGAAAGCTGACCTGGCGCTCCCCCATCGGCTTCATCAATGAGGGGTCGGCGTGAACCGCCAGTCGCAGGACCCGGCCGCCGGGGCCATTGACCTCAGCATCGTCATCGCCACCTACGACCGCCCGGCGCATCTGGCGCTGACACTGCAGTCCTGCATGTCCCAGACCAATGACTTGGGCCTGGACCTGGAAATCATCGTCATCGACAATCATCCCAGCGGCAGCGGGCGTCAGGTCTGCGAACGGCTCGCGAAGGATTTCAACCGCCCCATTCGATACCTCGTCGATCTGACCCGCAACATGGCGGTCCTGCGCAATCGCGGATTTTCGGAGGCGCGAGGCCTTTGGCTGGCGTTCATTGATGATGACGAGATTGCCGACCCCAGCTGGACCGACGCTCTCGTTGGCGCCCTGCATGCGACGGATGCCGATATCGTGGTCGGCCCCCGACTGGCCCGGTTCGAGGCTGGCCGACCGCCCGCCTATGATCCCGGGGGCAAAAGCTTTGTTCGTGATCTTGGCCTGGCAGACCAGACCGAGATCGTCCTGACCGAACCCTCCGGCAAGCCGCGCTACGGTCTGGGTACGGGCAACTCCCTGTTCAACCTGGCACGCTGTTGCGTTCCGGGACATGGACCGATGCTGACAGCCTTTGGCGATGCCGGAGGCGAAGATGCCGAACTTTTCGTCAGACTGCACCGGGAAGGCCGACGCATCGTCTGGTCGACCAAGGCGATTGTGACCGAGACCGTGCCGGCCCACCGAACCAGCCCGGCCTATCGATTCCTGCGCACCCGCCGGGAAACCCAGCACTATGTCAGTATCTATCTGGACGGCGCACGAGACCGCCGGCTGGCCTGGATTGTCCTTATGATAAAAGGACTTGCCCAGACAGCCGTCGGCGCCCTGATCGCCGCGGTCTCCTTCGAGTTCGGATCGGAACGCCGCATAGCCGGACGCCTATTTATGGCCCATGGCCTTGGAAAACTGACCTGGAGACGTCCTGTTGGCTATATTGCCGAGCCATCCGACAATACTTTGTTTACTGAATAGATTAGGATCTCCTTTACTAAGTTTTCGTGCCGTTTGAAACTGGCGCGAATATTGATCCGATGAGGCTCAGCTGTGCCCATTTGGGCTATTCGTCGGAGACACCATGTTGCGCGATCTTGCCGTTCCCTTCGCCGCATCGCCGGCCCCGATGCTCCAGGGCATCAAACTGTTTGGCGATGGCGCCAGCCTCGCGGATTTTTCCCGACTGCGCAGCGAAGGTCGCGTGGTCGGGTTCACGACCAACCCGACCCTGATGTTCAAGGCTGGGGTCCAGGACTATGCCGCGTTCGCCCGACAGCTGATCAACCTGATCCCGGACATGCCCCTGTCGTTTGAAGTGTTCTCCGATGACCTGCAGGAGATGGATCGGCAGGCGCGTCTGATCTCCAGCTGGGGCCGCAACGCCTATGTGAAGATCCCGATCACCAATACCCGGGGCGAGAGCTGCCTGCCGCTGGTCGGAAGGCTGAGCGCTGACGGGATCAAGGCCAATGTCACGGCCATCATGACCCTGGAACAGACGGCCGCCACAGTCGAGGCTCTCAACCCGGCAGTCCCGGCCATCATCTCGATCTTCGCGGGCCGTATCGCCGATACCGGGGTCGATCCTGTGCCGGTCATGCGGGCCGCTGTGGCCATGGCCGCTCGCAGGCCCCGGGCAGAGGTTCTCTGGGCCAGCACCCGAGAGGTGTTCAACCTCTACCAGGCCCGCGACTGCGGCTGTCACATCATTACGGCCACTCCGGATATCCTTCGCAAGCTGGATATGTCCGGCAAGGACCTGGATGACCTCTCCCTGGAAACCGTCGCCATGTTCCGCCACGACGCGGTCACCGCCGGCTACCGGATCTAAGATCAGCACCCCATGACCCAGGCTCTGGTTCTGGCTGCGGGCCTTGGAAGTCGCATCCGTTCGGTGGCGGGCGACCTGCCCAAGCCGTTGATGCCCTTTGGCGGCGAGCCGATCCTGGTCGGTAACCTTCGCTGGCTGGCTGACAGCGGGGTAACCGATGTCTGGATCAATCTGCACTTCGGCGCGGAACCGATTCGCCAGACCATTGGCGACGGGTCATCGTTGGGCCTTTCGGTTCGCTACGTCTTTGAACCTGAGCTTCTGGGAACGGCGGGCGCCCTGGGCAATATCCGCCAGGAGGTTACGGGACCAATCTTCGTGGTCTATGGCGACAGTGTCGTGCGTTGCAGTCTGGACGCCCTGGCAGCCCGGCATCACGCCCAGGCCGCCGAGGTCACGATCGCGCTTTTCGACAGGGACCGTCATGCCCACACCGGGATCGCCGGCGGCCGGGTGAAGCTTGGCAAGGACGGTTCGGTGGACGGGTTTGTTGAAGGCGCGGGCGACAGCAATGCCCAACCCCTGGTCAATGCCGGGGTCTATCTCGTGAATCCCTCGGCGCTCGACCTGATCCCGCCGGGCTTCAGCGACTTCGGCCGCGACATCTTCCCCGCCATGCTTGGCGCAGGCGGGCGCCTCTATGGCCATGTCATGGAAGACGACGGCTTCTGCCTCGGTCTTGACACCCCCGAAAGCCACGCAACGGGCCTCGCCCTTCTCGAACAGGGAAGACTGGTCCTGTGAGTCTGCGCCCTGCCATCTTCTTCGACCGGGACGGCGTTCTCAACGACGTGGTCTGGCGCGAGGGCAAACCGGCCTCGCCCCGCTCGCCGGATGAATTCGTGTTGGCGAAGGATTGCCTTGATGTCGTCAAGCGCCTCAGGTCAGCCGGTTTCCTGGCCCTGGTCGTCACCAATCAGCCCGACATTCGTCGAGGTCTGATGACGGCCCTGACCCTTGAGGCGATCCACCGGCGCCTGGCCGATGCCCTGCCCGTAGACGACATTGCCTTCTGCCCCCATGACGACCGCGACCAATGCGGTTGTCGAAAACCCAGGCCCGGAATGCTGCTGGACCTTGCCTGCCGCTGGTCCGTCGATCTCGCCGCCAGCTGGATGATCGGCGACCAGGACCGCGACACCGCCTGCGGCCAGGCTGCCGGCTGCCGAACCGCCCTCCTGAGCCGGCCCTACAACAGCGGCGCCGGCGCCGACATCCTTGCCGCCGAACTGCCCCTGATCTGCGACCAGATCCTGCAATCCCTCCCCCTTCGCCAGACCGCCTGACCCCGGAGCCTCTATGTTCATCGACCATTTCTTCGACGCCGTCGCCCGTGCCACCGCCGCCATCGACCGCATTTCGGTTGAAGCCACCGCCCAGGCGCTGGCAACCATCCGCGAGCGGGGCGGGCGGCTGTTCATCATCGGTGTCGGCGGCAGCGCAGGCCATGCCAGTCATGCCACCAACGATTTCCGCAAGATCTGCGGGTTCGAGGCCTATTGCCCGACCGACAACGTCTCCGAACTGACCGCCCGCATAAACGACGAAGGCTGGGAGGGCACGCTGTCCACCTGGCTGGAAACCAGCCGCCTCAAGCCCGAAGACGGCCTGCTGATTTTCTCCGTCGGCGGCGGCAGCATCGACCCTCCGGTCAGCGCCAATATCGTGCGGGCTATCCAGCTGGCCAAGCAGCGCGGCGCCATGGTGACCGGCATTGTCGGGCGCAACGGCGGTTATACAGCCCAAGCGGCGGACGCCTGCGTGATCATTCCCACCGTCGACCCGCAACTGATCACGCCAATCGTCGAGGGCCTGGCGGCAGTGGTCTGGCACCTGCTCGTGTCCCACCCGGCGCTCGCCCAGTCCAAGGGACACTGGGAGCAGATCGCACCGGCGTCCGATCCCGTGGCGGCCTGAACCGATGATCTCGACACGAACCCCGCTGCGCGTGACTCTTGGCGGCGGTGGCACCGATCTGGAGAGCTACTATCGCCATGGCGGCGGGTTCATCTTCGCCATGGCGCTGGACAAGTACATCCACATCACCGCCCATCGCCCCCTGTTCGACAGCCGGGTGGTTCTCTACGGGCCTCAGCCGGAGGCCTCCGAGCGGGCAATGGATGTACGCCATGAACTGGTGCGGGCCGCACTGCTCTCCCATGGCCTGGAGAACCGCATCGAGGCCGCCTCGCTCGCCGACATCGCCGGGGGGACAGGTCTTGGCTCGTCCAGCAGCTTTCTGGTGGGCTTTCTGAATGCGCTTCATGCCCTGAAGGGGGACAGTCCGTCCGCGCAGGACCTGGCGGAGGAGGCCTGCACCCTTGAAATCAAGACCCTTCAGAAGGGCATCGGCAAGCAGGACCAGTACATGGCCGCTTTCGGCGGCCTGACCACACTGGACATCGCTCCGGATGGCCGGGTCGAGGTTGGACGGGTCGATATACCGGCAGACCTTGAAGCTGCCTTCCTGTCCCAGACACACATCTACTACACAGGCCTCAGACGGGATGCAGCCGTCATCCTGTCCGACCAGAATAGCGCCATGCAGTCGGACTCCTCTCCACAGCGCGGCCAGGTCGATGAGAGCCTGACCTTCATCAAGGACCTCGGCTACCGCATCCGGGACGCCTGGAAAGCCGGAGACGTCGAGGGCTGGGGCCGGATGCTGGACGAGCACTGGCGCCAGAAGAAGCGCCTCTCCAGCAAGATCAGCTGGCCCCACATCGACCAGCTCTATGATCACGTGCAAGGCGCTTTCGGCGTCACGGGCGGCAAGGTGATCGGCGCCGGCGGCGGCGGGTTCCTGATGCTGTTCTGCCCCGGAAACGGTCAGGCCCTGGAAGACTACATGACGGCCCAGCAGATGCCCCGCCTGCGCTACGGCATCGACCGCCACGGGTCCCGGGTGCTGGGCGCCGCCACATGATCCGGACGGCGCCTCAGAGACCGCCCCTGGCAATGGCCCTGAACGGTGTCCGGGCCAGGGCGCCGTTGCGGCTGGGCCTGGCCGGTGGAGGAACCGACCTTTCGCCCTATTGCGACCAGTTTGGCGGAGCCGTGCTGAACGCCACCATCGACCGATTTGCCTTTGCCCATCTGAGCGCCGAGCCGGAAGGCCGGATCGCATTCCGGGCCAGCGATATTCGGGCCGAAGAGGTCTATGCGCCCGGCCAGGCCATGAGCGTGAATGGCCCGCTGATGCTGCACAAGGCTGTCTATCAGTACATGACCCGTACCTATCTGGGCGGACAGCAACCTTCCCTGACCGTTTCCACCACCACAGATGCGCCCCCTGGGTCGGGACTTGGCTCGTCCTCGGCCCTGGTCGTCGCCCTGGTCGAAGCCTTCCGCATGGCCCTGGATCTTCAGTTGGGCCCCTACGAGATCGCCCAGCTGGCCTACCGGATCGAGCGGCAGGACCTGGGTCTGGCTGGCGGCCGGCAGGATCAATACGCAGCAGCCTTCGGAGGCATCAACTTCATCGAGTTCCTGGCCGAGGAACGGGTCATTGTGAATCCGCTGCGGGTGCGTCGCGGCTACCTCAACGAACTGGAGTCCTCGCTGGTCATCTGCTTCACCGGTCAGTCCCGGCAATCGGCCGGGATCATCGCGCGCCAGGTGGCAGGGCTGCGCCAGATGGACGGCCTGGTGATCGAGAACATGCATCGCCTCAAGGCCGACGCCGGGGCCATGAAGCAAGCCATGCTGGGGGGGGACATCCGCGAGGTTGGCCGGGTGCTGATGCGATCCTGGGAAGCCAAGAAGGGCACAGCGTCCGGTATCGCCACGCCTTTGGTGGACGACCTGTTCGACCTTGCAATGGCCCAGGGCGCCTGGGGCGGCAAGGTGTCTGGAGCCGGCGGCGGCGGATTTCTGATGTTCTGCACCGACCCGGAAAATCGCTATCGTCTGACCTCCGCCCTCAATGAAGCGGGAGGCCAGGCCAGCGCCGTCAAGTTCACCTTCGACGGGGCCGAGGCCTGGAGCGTGAAGGGCTGATGGTGGCCAGGGCACGCCAAGGGGTGATCCTGATGGGCGGCCTGGGGACCCGCCTCGGAGTCCTGTCTCGACAGACGCCCAAGCCCATGTTGCCTGTTCAGGGTCGGCCCTTCATCGAATGGCTGATCGAAAAGGCAAGGCTTGGCGGTATTGAACGGATTCTGTTGCTATGTGGCCATAGGGCTGAGGTGGTCGAGGCCTGGCGGCCAGCAGCGGAGTTACGCCTGGGACTCCCTATCGAGCTGAGCAACGAGCCGGAGCCGCTCGGAACGGCGGGCGCTCTGATCCATGCTCGAGGCCTGCTGGATGACGACTTTCTGCTGTTGAATGGAGACAGCTGGTTTGACTTCGATTGGTCGGCGCTGACGCTGGAGTCGAGCCGGCTGGGCGCCCTCGCCTTGCGAACCGTCACGCCTGCCGACCGGTATGAAACCGTGACCCTTGAGGACGACAGGGTCATCGCCATCAATCCCAGAAATGCTGCGCTCGGCTCCGGTTTGATCAATGGGGGCGTCTATCGACTGCGTGCCTCCGTACTGGATGGCTATCGGGCGCCGGCGTCCCTGGAGGCTGATATCCTGCCCGAACTTGCGCGGGCCGGAAGTCTGGGAGGACAGGTTTTCGACGGGACCTTCATCGATATCGGATTGCCGGAGACCTATTCTGCGGCTCAGTCCCTGCCGATGAGGCGCTAGCGGTGCCTGTCGATCGTTCGTCCCTTTCCAGGCGGTTGCTGTTGGCGGGCGCGGGCGCCGGACTTTTCAGCGGCGCCTCTGCCCAGACGCCCCCCCGATCGGGCCTCTCCGGCATTGCCGCCCGCCATGGCGTGCTGTTCGGCGCCGCGATCGAGCCGGACACCGTGGATAGTGACCCGGCGTTTGCCGCTCTGCTCGCCCGGGAATGCGCAAGTCTGACGGCAGAAAACCACATGAAGTGGAACATGCTGCGGCCAGGTCCCGGGCGGTTTGAATTCGAAGGCGCAGACCGGGTTGTTGCTATCGCCCGCCGTCAGGGCGCCATGGTTCATGGTCACTGCCTGGTCTGGCATGAAGCAAACCCCGCCTGGCTGGTCCGCGAGTTGACGACCGGCAATGCCCAGGCGCTGCTCGAGGGGCACATCGGCGCCGTTGCGGGGCGCTATGCGGGCCTCATCCGCAGTTGGGACGTCGTGAATGAGGCGATCGAGCGCAACGACAGGAGGCCCGATGGACTGCGCAAATCCCTGTGGCTGAACGTCCTGGGGCCCGACTATATCCCACTCGCCTTTGAAGCGGCGCACCGCGCCGATCCAGGGGCGAGATTGCTGCTGTCCGATTATGGGCTGGAATACGATGACGAGCCATGGATGGTGGAAAAGCGCGAAACCTTGCTGGAATTGCTCGCGGGTTGGAAACGGTCAGGGGCGCCAATTCACGCCCTGGGAATTCAGGGTCATCTGATTGGCCACCGGCCAGCCAGTTTTGGTCCGGCCCTGCGCAAGTTTCTTCGGGACGTTTCCAGCCTCGGACTTGGAATCGACATCACCGAACTGGATGTCAATGACCAGAACTTGCATGGCTCCGCCGCCCATCGGGACCGGATCGTGGCGCAGCATTATCGCGCGTTTCTACAGGTCGCGCTGTCAGAACCGGCTGTGCGGGCAGTGACGACCTGGGGTCTGTCTGACCGTTATACGTCCAAGTCTTCGATGTCGGCCCGCAGCGATGGGACCGGCGTCCGCCCCCTGCCCTTCGATCAATCGCTCCAGCCAAAACAGGCCTGGTTCGCGATGGCGGACGCCTTCGCTCAACGCCAGCACCCCGAGAAGACCCGGAATTGAAACAGCACAGGCGTCATACCTCGAACTCCTGGACGTGAAGCTGGAGCTCGGACGTTTCGTGGGTGAGCACCGCCAGAGCGAGACTCAATCCCTCAACAGTGGCCGGGAGATAGGCTTTCCAACTCAGGGCCTCTGGTTCACCCCCCGAAATCTTCGGAGGCTCCAGATCCAGCGCGAGCAAGACGGACGAGGCAAAACCGACCCCAAGCGCCTTCAGCCCGGCCTCGTTCAAGGTCCAGAGTTTGAAGAAGAGTGGCGTTCGCTCCATCGGGCTGGCGGTCGCCACCAGGGCGGCGGACCTCGCATCAAACTGCATTTGGGCGACACCCAGGGCATCAACGGATTCATCGATCGCCTCGATATCAACACCGACCCTGCAACCTCGGCCAACGGCGCAGGCGCAGCCGCCCCGCGTCCGGGACAAACTGATGGTCAGGCCAAGTTCCGGACGCCAGGGCGTACTGATCCCTCCAAGAGCCGTCCGCTCCAGACTCTGGTCCCATCCCAGCGGTTCCAGAATGCTGGACAGTATTCGACGGGAACCACCCGGAAGGTCCGAACTCGCCCAGCCGACCACCACGCTTGGCGCGTCGGTTGCAGCCTGGGCTGATGACAGCCGATTCAGGACAGTTCGAGGGACGATCGTGACGGTTCCGGAAACAGAAGCAGGCCTGATTGTTCGGCAGTTTAGCCCGGCCGAGACGGCGGACCAGCCTTTGCATGTGCCATCGAGCCAGAATCTGGCCGGCTCCCAGATGCGGGGGTTTCGCGATGGTCTGGAGTCCGCGATTGAGCGAAATTTCTCAAGCTACATGGAGTTAAACCGGTATCTATCTGACAATTATAGCTTTTTTTGGTCTTATCTGCTTGAATGGTTGGCGCTTCCGGTCACAGGAGCGGCCCATCCGAGCGTCACCGGGGAGCGCTGCGAGATGGCCCGGTTTTTTCCGAACCTAAGTCTCAATTTTGCTGAATGCTTGCTGATGGGCGCAGACAACGACCTTGCGCTTATCGGCGTTCGAGAAGGCAATCAGGTGACGCGGCTCACTCGAGGTGAACTGCGGGACAGGGTTCTTAATCTGGCGGCCGGCCTGAAATCCCTGGGTCTGGAACCCGGCGATCCCGTGGTCGCCATTCTTCGAAACGACGTCGAGGCAGTGGTCGCTGTGCTTGCGGTTGCGGCCTGCGGCGGCGTCATCGCTACAGCAGCGCCAGAGATGGGTGCAGACCTTCTGGCCGAGCGCCTTGAGCCCTTTTCGCCAAAGATGCTGATCACGGCGACGCGAGCCCGGCCCCGGGACGCCGCACCACCGCTCCGGGATCGGGCCAACAAGCTGGCCCAAAGGCTGCCCTCCTTAGAGACCGTTCTGATCCTCGACGGCGAGATGTCGGATCTCGCTGAAATCAACTGGGGCCATGCCAGGGTCTTCCATGTCGACGCCTTGAGCGGCCCTCCGGGATTGGTCCCATTTGACCATTTTCCGTTCAACCAACCGCTGTTCGTCCTGTTTTCCTCTGGCACCACCGGGACAGCCAAGGGCTTTGTTCACGGCGCCGGCGGCACGCTGCTGGAACATCTCAAGGAGCATCGCCTGCACGGTGACCTTCGTCCCGGCGACCGGCTGTTCTTTCAGACCTCGCCAGCCTGGATGATGTGGCACTGGCAACTCTCGGCGCTCGGCGCAGGCGCCGCCATCCTCCTGTTCGACGGCGTTGTCAGCGGGCCGGAAACACTCTGGCAGATTGCTGGTGACCACCAGGTCACCGTCCTTGGTACGAGCCCGCCCTATCTGCAACTCTGCCAGTCCCTGGACTATGAACCGGCCCGCCATCACGACCTCTCCAAGCTTCGTTCGGTTCTTTCCACGGGCTCGATCCTTCACCCGGATCAGGCGCGCTGGGTGTGCGACCGGGTAAGGTCCCTGCCTGTTCAATCGATCAGCGGAGGCTCGGACATTATCGGCTGCTTTGTGCTGGGTCATCCCGACCTGCCCACCTACGCCGGGGAAGCGCAATGCGTCAGTCTCGGTCTGGACGTCCAATCCAGTCATGGCGAACTTGTCTGTCGAAATCCTTTTCCTTCGCGGCCGCTCGGGCTGCTGGCAGACCCGGATGGCAGCCGCTTTCATTCAGCCTATTTCTCCGGACCGGACGAGGCCTGGCGACATGGCGACCGGATAGAGATCACACCCAGGGGCGGTGTAATCCTTCAAGGTCGGACAGACGGAGTGCTGAATATTCGGGGGATCAGGATAGGCCCCGCCGAAATCTACCGCTGCCTGCGGTCTGTGCCGGAGATCGTTCAGGCCCTCGCAGTGGAACAGACTCTGGCGGGCGTACGCGAAGAGCGGATGGTCCTGATCGTCACGCTGTCTCCGGGAGCAACACTCACCCCTGAACTCAAGCGACGTATCCGCAGGACGCTTTCCGAGCAGGCTTCTCCGAACCATGCCCCGCAAGTGATCCTCGCCGTTGCCGACCTGCCCATGACCCACAGCGGCAAGCCGTCAGAAGCGGCTGCGAGTAACCTGGTGAATGGCTTGCCCGTCCGCAACCAGACATCTCTGAAAAACCCTGAAAGCCTTGAGGGCTTGCGACAGGCGCTCCTGGACCGGAGTCAGCCGACGTCAGAGCCGACCGAGGAAGACGCGACGGAGAACTGGCTATCGGCCCTTTGGACCGATCTGTTGCAGGCCCCCGACCTGAAGCCGGATGACAACTTCTTCGACCTTGGCGGGCACTCCCTGATGGCCGCGAGGATTTTGGCAGAGGTCCGCCGACGAACGGGCCGCGCGCTTCCAATGGCTACGCTTCTGCATGCTCCCACGGTGCGCAGTCTGGCGGCGGCCATCACTGCGCCGGACTGGCGCCCGGAAACCCGGCTCGTTCCCCTGTCGCCCGGACAGGGAGAAGACCCGTTCTTCATCGTCCACAGCATGACCGGCAATGTCCTGCAACTGCACAGCCTCGTTCGCGCCCTTGGCCAAACCCGCAGGCTGATCGGAATCCAGGCCAGGGGACTGGATCTTGAAGCAGCGCCGCTCACCACCGTTGAAGCCATGGCCGCCGACTATCTCGAAGCTGTTCGACTGCAGCAACCAAAGGGCCCCTATCATCTGGGCGGTTTCTCGTTTGGCGGACTTGTAGCCTTCGAGATGGCACGTCAACTCAGGGCTTCTGGCGAAGCGGTGGCGCTTCTGGTCCTGCTGGATACGCAACCCGATAAGGCTTTCCTGCCGATGTTGGAGAAGTTCCGACTTTTGGGAACCCGTTTGGCGCACCACGCTCATCGACTGCTCGAGATGGGCCCGTCTGGCCAATTGGCCTATCTTCGAGATCGCTTGGCAGCCCTGGCCGGCCACCGGCCGCCCCCACCTGCGCCCGCCTATTCAATTCCGCCCCATATCCAACGGGTTCGAGAGGGTATTCTGGAAGCCACCCGCCGCTACCGGCCCGGTCGATATGACGGCAACCTGCTGTTCATTCGTGCGGCCGTTCCTGCCCCTGTCAGTTTTGACCCGGTGACGCTTTGGCAGGTGGTCACGAAGGGCCGTGTTGAGACGATTTCAGCGCCAGGAGATCACGACAGCATGATTGAACCACCCTACGTCGACACCTTGGCATGCATCCTCCGCGCACGGCTCTGACCGCAGCCTTCTCTCGGTCTGCAACGCTGCGCTCCTGCTCCTGTTGCTGTCTTGCCAGAGTTGCTCCTGAAGAGGGTTGCAGGTCTGGTTCGTGACGGCGCTTGCCACGCGGCAAGGCGAAAAGCCGGCAATCTTTTTGGCCTTCAGCCAAGCGCTGGTTAACCGACTCATCAGCCCGGGGATGTGAACATCCGCCTCATCATGACCTTGACCAATGGCCCGCGGTGCGCCGGCTCCAAACAGCCGACCTGATTGCAGCATCCATCGCGAACTGCAGAACTGAAGACCGGGTTTACCAGGTTTCTGAAGCACAAATTAAGCCTGGCGAGCGCAGGATCGGGTTCAATTCAGCCTGTGAGCCCCGCCATGCCCAGCACCCTCCCGACAGCAACGGCGCCCACTGCAGACCTGGCGCGTCCTTATCGGCTGGCCCGCAGGCCCGAGGAGCGTATCGTGCTGCTCGGACAGCTGATGGACATGGTGCGCCCGGAAGAAGTGATGCATTTCATCACTGGCAGCATTGCTTCGGGTCGCAGGACCCTCATCGCCAACCACAACGCCCATAGTTTGTATCTGCTTCGGCGGAACGCCGATTTCGCCCGATACTATGGCCTCGCGGATCTGGTTGAAGTGGATTCCCTGCCCTTGTTGCTATGGGCAAATGGCACAGGACGGCGCAGTCGCCGGTTTCACCGTTGCACCTATCTGGACTGGCGTGAGCAATTCTGGACGCTGGCTTCGAAAAACCAGTGGCGGGTCTTTTTTCTGGGCGGCGCGCCAGGTGTTCCGGAGATCGCCAAGCAGTCGCTTCAGAAGCGCTGGCCGTCCCTGGTTCTGGACGGACGCGATGGCTATTTCGACATGACCCAGGACCAGGAGCAAAATGCTTCTGTCGTCGAGCAGATAGCAGCCTTCCGCCCCGATGTACTGTTTGTCGGGATGGGCATGCCGCGACAGGAACTTTGGATCCAGCAGAATTACGAGCAACTGCCAAACTGCGTCGTGCTGCCCGTTGGCGCTGCCTTCGACTATGAGGCGGGAGTCCAGAAGGCCGCTCCGCGCTGGATGGGCCGAATGGGGATGGAATGGGCCTTCCGATTGGTCAATGACCCAACACGGCTCTTCGGCCGGTACTGCGTTGAGCCCAGGTTTCTTGTCGGCATGCTTGCCGCCGACGCGTTCGCTGCGCGAACCGAACGCCAGCGTGCCCGTCAACTGGAACGTCGGCGAAAGGCCGTTGGAGAGTCAGCCGGCCATCGTCGCCGAGCCGCCGACCAGAGACGAACCCTGCCCGCAGGCTGATCCGAATGACGTCCTCGGCAGAGGGGTGGCGGCTTCCCCGATTGGTCGGCAGAGAGGACAGAACAGGGCTATGCAGCCGCTATGCCACACGAGTTGATTTCGACTTGTCATGATGGTGTTTCGACGGCAAACAACCTTGTCGCGTTCAGAAAGAGCGGACTGAAGGATTGCGATCTCCATGGCCCTCCGATCGGGTCAGGCTCGCGGCGCTTTTGTCGTGTTCCTGGCGCAAATTCTGTTTGGCTGCGCAGCTTTGCCATCGGCGTTGTCTCCCCCGCCAGTAACCCGAGAGGCCCTTCTCGCCGAGTACGTCTTTGAGCAGGAAGCGGCTCTCGATCGGCTGAGAGCCCAGGAAAGCCGATTGGCTGCCGTTGTTTTTCGATTGGCGGCCGGAGCGGTTGGGCTTTGCCCGAAAACAGGACCTGCCACCGGAATGGTTCTGCATCACATCGACCAGTATGGCGCCGGAACCCGCCCCTACGCTCGGACATGGTTCCGTATGGATGAGAGTCCCGCAGTCTTGGCGTTGGTTCCCGGGTCTCCGGCGGATCTCGCCGGACTCAGAGTCGGTGACGCCCTGGTCAGCGTGAATGGTCATCGCTTCGAACCATCGCCAGGCCCTATGCCAAGTTCCGCCAGCTATGCCGCTATGGAAAAGGCCCGACGGCTCCTTGATCGCGAACTGGCTGCAGGCCCCGCAACCTTGTCCATAAGGCGCGGCGGAGCAGACCTTGCCTTGAAGCTTTCGGCAAAGCGACATTGCGTCAGCGACGTCCAGCTTGAAGTATCATCCCAAGTCAATGCCTCTGCCGATAGGGAGCGCGTATTCATTACCACCGCGATGGTTCGCTATGCGGGAACCGACGATGAGTTGGCGATCTTTGTGGCGCACGAATTGGCCCATATCTTCCTGGGACATCAGGACCGGATTGAGTCGTCGGGGCCCGGCGGCGCGTTGCTGGGAAATCTGGGCTCCGCAGGGCAAGGCCTGCGGAATCTGGAAGCGGAGGCGGACTATTTTGGTCTCTATCTGGTCGCCCGGGCCGACTATGACATTGGTGCGGCTGAACCCTTATGGCGACAGTTTGGCGCAGACTTTCCGGTCATCCGAAGGCAGCACCGGACACATCCCGGCTCTCTTGAACGGATCGTGGCCATGCGCAAAACGGCGGCGGAGATTACGGGCAAGAGAGCGAGCGGGGTCCCGATTTCTCCCGAGCAGGTTGGACTGCCGACTTCGGCTTCTCCATCTGGCAGGCCCTGAAACACTCCATACCGGATGTGGAGGATCTTGCCGCGATGCCTCCAAGCCCTGGGTTTGGAGCGTCTTTTGTCCAGTTGGATGTCACCCTAGGGAACCATCCACGATGGGGTGTCCCCACTATTCAGCTCAATGCCCAAACGCCAGGGAAACGATCAGCAAGATCAGCATCCAAAGCCCCAGGGTGAGAACGAGCAGACCTATCCATAGCCAAGCTGTCGGACGCACCCGCACGAGAGTGGCTCCTGCCCCCCCGGATGGTCGGTCGCCGCCAAGGGCTCGGTCCGATCTCAATGCCAAGCCGCACTCCTTCCGCCGAACCTGGGGCCCGGCAACCGCTTCGCTGGTGCCGAAAACGGGTATAGCGGGATTTCGTCGAGACGGGTGATCAAAAGACGGTGGAAACGCCGGCGTCCCGTCGCGGCCGAGCGGTCGCCACGACGTCGGCCATTCAGAGCTGGGGCGCCGCTGAAGCAGCCAATTCAAGAAGATTGACCGTCATGCCATTGTCCAGACGGGCATCTCCAGGCCGCATGCCGCCTGGGCAGGGACCTTGCCATTCCGCATCGATGGAAATGGTTCGGGTGCCCATCAGTTCAACGATCGAAGAGTTCCGAGTCGTTGTTTCGGCCCGGAGTTGATAGTTTTCGTTGAAATTTCCAACGGCTTCACCGGATGTCTCGGTTTTCGCACCGCCCGGACCTTCGCAGACAGATTTGAACCGCCATGCCCCGTTGGGCCGCTGTTCGACGCGGTTCTGACTGCAACCCTGTCTGAGCCCGCGGGAAGAACCCCACCAGGACAGCTGGCGGTCGGCTGAAGCGTCAAGGCAAAGGCTCAACACGCTCAGGCCTTGACTTCCTTCCACCAGCATCGCCTGACGCCACAGACCAGGCCGCCGGACTGGCGACGTGACTTCGACATTGACGGTTGCCGCCTGCTGCGGGGGACGTCCCGCCCCGCAACTCCACAGCCCGGAGCAAGCCGCGACCATCACGATCAGATTGGGAATGCGCATCAGACAGGCTCCGAACCAACCTGGAGAAAGCCCTGCCGGAACGTCGCGCGAATTTCAATCGATCCACGCCTGGTTATCCCCATTTTGTGCATATGCACTCAGGTCGGCGACGATGGCTGATGCGTCTGGCGCGCAGTCCATCGCGTTGCCCCGTGAACGGCCTGACCAAGGACCGCGGACAATTTCTGATTGCGCCCATCGACCGTTGGTCGCTAATATCCTCAATGTGGGTCACCCACGACCATGGTTTTCAGAGCATGATGAATTCAGGAAAATGTTGCTGAAGCCCGGGTGGAGTTGGCTTGTTCGTCCAAAGCGACAAGGATTCTGGGCGCTGGACGACCGCCGGGTCTATGCCATCGGCGATATTCATGGCTGCCACGATCTGTTGGTAGCTTTGCTTGAAGCGGTACGGGAAGAGACGTCGAAGGATGAACATGGACCGCTTCTGATTTTTCTCGGTGACTACGTCGATCGGGGGCCAGATTCTCGAAAGGTCATTGACTGCCTGAGCCAACTTGGCCCGCAGGGCGTGAATGCGCGGTTTCTCTGTGGCAACCATGAAGAAGCCATGTTGGGATTTCTGGCCGACTTCCAGGCAGGAAAGGCCTGGCCAGGCTATGGTGGACGCGAAACCCTGTCATCCTACGGCATCAAGGCGCCGGACAATGATGCTGATGCCGCAGCATGGCGCGAGACCTGGAACGATTTTCGAGGGGTCATACCGCAAGGCCATCTTCGGTTCCTCCGGAGTCTCGAGGACCGGATCGAACTGGGCCGATTTCTGTTTGTCCATGCCGGCGTAGATCCCTCTCGCCCCCTTGACCGCCAGAAAGTGAGAGACCTGCGATGGATCCGCGAGCCTTTCCTGTCTGATCCGCGGCTGCTCGACAGAATTGTCGTCCACGGTCACACCCCAGTGGAACGACCCTTTTCCGATCGACGAAGAATTGGGGTTGATACCTGGGCTTACGCAAAGGGCATTCTGTCGGCCGTGGAACTGTCTGCAGGTCAGATGCGGTTTCTCCAGGTCGAGCGGCAGGATCAAGGCATACGGACAGGTTGGATCGCGGGCTGATGCGACTCCTGGACCCTCTTGGCCGGAATCGGGCCTGCGGAAATCCTCAACATCGCGGGTGACCAAGCCGCACCGCCCCGAGACCGATCGCAAACCGATTGATAAAACTGCCCGGAACGATGCTCTCCGGGTCTGGTGTTTCGATGGCGCTACCGCTAGTGGCTGTTGGCAATTCAGCATGGGGTTTCAGATGCGCGTAGCGATGATCGGCACCGGTTATGTCGGGCTTGTTTCGGGGGCTTGCTTTGCCGACTTCGGCCACACGGTCTGCTGCATCGACAAGGACGCAGGAAAGATCGAGCGGCTGTGGAACGGTGAGATGCCGATCTATGAGCCCGGTCTGGACAGCCTTGTCGGTCAAAATGTTCGCGAAGGGCGGCTGACCTTCGCCGTTGAAGCGGCCGATGCCGTGCGGAGCGCAGATGCCGTGTTTATTGCCGTCGGCACGCCGTCCCGTCGTGGGGATGGGCATGCAGACCTCTCATACGTCTACGCGGCAGCTGAAGAAATTGCGACCCTGATGGACGGCTTCACGGTTGTCGTGACCAAGTCCACCGTTCCCGTGGGCACAGGCGATGAAATTGAACGGATCATCCGGGCAAAGCGTCCCGACGCAGAGTTTGCTGTTGTGTCCAACCCGGAATTCCTTCGCGAAGGCGCGGCCATCAATGACTTCAAGCGCCCGGATCGCGTGGTTGTGGGAACGGAGGACGAGCGCGCCCGGGAGGTGATGCGTGAACTCTATCGCCCTCTGAATCTGAATGAGACCCCGATCGTCTTCACCGGACGCCGGACCAGCGAACTGATCAAGTATGCGGCCAACGCCTTCCTCGCCATGAAGATCACCTTCATCAACGAGATCGCCGACCTCTGTGAAGCTGTCGGCGCCGACGTTCAGCAGGTGGCGAAGGGTATTGGCCTGGACAACCGTATCGGGTCCAAATTTCTCCATGCAGGTCCCGGCTACGGGGGCAGCTGCTTTCCCAAGGACACCCTGGCGCTGGTCCGCACCGCCGCCAGCGCTGGCGCCCCGATTGAACTTGTTGAAGCCACGGTTCGGGTCAACGACAGACGCAAGAAGGCCATGGCGGCCAAGGTCGCCAAGGCCCTCGGGACAGACGATCTGACCGGAAAGACGATCGGAATTCTCGGCCTCACGTTCAAGCCGAATACCGACGACATGCGTGACTCCCCCAGCCTGGACATCGTTCCAGCGCTTCAGCAGATGGGCGCGTCCATCCAGGCCTTTGATCCCGAAGGACATGAAGCAAGGCAGATGCTGAGTGGCGTCGACTTCAAGGACGGGCCCTACGAAGCCATCGAAGGCGCCCATGCCGTAGTCATCATCACCGAATGGGATCAATTCCGCGCTCTCGACCTTGAGCGGATGAAGAGCTTGATGCTATCGCCAATTGTTGTCGATCTGCGAAACATCTATCGCCCCGAGGATATGAAGGCGCATGGCCTGGATTACAGCAGCGTTGGGCGGGCCTGAGGGCTTTTGCGATCCCGGCCCTGCCGAAGGCGGGGCCGGAGACCAATGAACCTCGGGGCGAGCGGCGCGAACCAGACTGATCCCAACGACCAATCAGCCTTCGCTCCGATTGCCCTGTTCCTCTACCGCCGCAGAGACCTCCTCGACCCCGTCCTGGACAGCCTGGAGGCCTGCCCGGAGTTCGAACAAAGCCAGGTCCTTATGTTTTCCGACGGCCCGCGCTCCGCCAGTGTGGCGGATGATGTTGACGAGATCCGTGATCGGGTCCGAGAGCGACTTCGATCAAACATGCAATTGATCGAAAGCCCGATCAACAAGGGCCTCGCCCGCTCCATCTCTGAAGGCGTATCCCAACTGACGAACCAGTATGGCCGGGCCATTGTCCTGGAAGACGACCTGATCCTGTCTCCAGTGACCCTCTCCTGGTTCAATGCGGCGCTCGACCGCTACGCTGATGTCGATCGCGTCATGCAGGTTTCCGGTCACATGTTTGACAGTCGAGCCCTGCGCAGACTGCAGACAGGCGTTTTTCTGCCCCTGACCACCTCCTGGGGCTGGGCAACCTGGAAGCGGGCCTGGAGCCGCTTTGACCAGAGCGCTGCTGGATGGGAGGCCCTTGCCTCAGATCGAGAGCTGCGCCGACGCTTCGACATCGACGGCCATTATCCCTATGCCCGAATGCTCGAAAAGCAGATGCGCGGTGAAATCGATAGCTGGGCGATCCGCTGGTACTGGACGGTCTTTCAGGCTGGTGGTGTCACGTTGTTTCCACCCCAGAGCCTGGTGCAGAATCTGGGAGCCGACGCCTCGGCGACCCATCCAGGTCCGCTCGGCCGGATGAGACGACTGATCCCGCCCAGAATGATGCCAGTGCGCAAGACGCTGCCTCCTTTGCCTGAGGCGGTCTCAATCGATCTGGCCGCTTTCGAGAGGGTCGGTGCGGCCATCGATCAGTCCCCGCTTTCACGACTGTTGCGTCTCCTTTCAAGCTGATCAACCGCGAGATCGCCATGCCAGCCAGCCCTTACGCAATGACCTGGGAAGAGGCCGTTCAGCGGATGATCGAGGACCCGGTCCGCCAGAGCCTGGTCAAGGACTGCTACTTCGATCTGCCGCAGATCGAGTCTGTGCAGCGCTTTGCACGTTCCCCGGAATGGGCCTCTGTCCTCTCGAAACTGCCCGCGAAACCGGGTCGGGCCCTTGATGTGGGGGCCGGCAATGGCCTCGTGTCCTACGCTCTGGCGCAATCTGGTTGGGCAGTCACGGCAGTGGAGCCCGATCCCTCCAGTCTGGTTGGGGCCGAAGCTGTTCGTCGACTCGCATCGGCGGCGAACCTCGACATCGAGGTCGTTGAGGGATTCAGTCAGGACATCAGCACGCAGGCTGGCGGCTATGACGCCATAGTGGCCCGCCAGGTCTTTCACCACGCACCCGACATCAATGCCTTTGCAGCCGATCTGGCCAGATTGCTCAAACCAGGCGGACTGTTGCTCACCTGGCGCGACCACGTGATTTCCAGACCCTCTGATCTTGAGGCCTTCTTCGACCGTCACCCTCTCCACCAGGAGTACGGTGGAGAAAACGCATTCCTGCTGTCCCAATACCAAAGCGCCCTGGACCAGGCGGGACTGGTAACCCTGTCTCGCTGGCGACACTTTGACGACATCATGAATTACGACCCACAACCGCTGGCGGCGCAGCTTTCGGCCCGACTGGAACGGACCCTGCCGCGTTGGTTGAGCCGATTCATCGGTGATCTTCTGGGTTCGAGCGCCGTTCGCCCGCTGACACAGGGCTGTCTTTCGGCGCTGGACCGCCGACCTGGAAGACACATCGCCTTCCTGGCAAGAAAACCGGCATAGACTGGACGCGTCCGGCGCGACAACGAGGGCGTCCAGCCTGACGGTTGAAGCGACACCTCGCGCCAACTCATTGAGTTGGAACGACATCAAGTCTTTATGCTGTTACGCGCTCAGACGATCTGCATCACCGTACCGTCCAGCGCCATGATCCCGATCTCGACCTCCATATGGGGGTGCTTGGTCAGGACTGCCGATCGCATGGCATAGAGCTGGCGGACATGGCTGCGCAGTTCGGTTTCAGGGTCCTTCACGGCTGCCTCGCCCAGAATCATCTTGTAGGCTCCACAGTCCCGGTGGTCGAGAATGATGACCCGGTGCACTTCATGGAGCTGGATCGCCAGATCCACGTGGGTCATGAAGGCCTCATGCCACTGGGGAAACCGGTCGTTCAATGCGCCCAAGGAGGCGCCGGCCAGGATGACGTGATCGTATTTGTCCCGCAAACCCCGGGCATCCATATAGCGCGTGACCTCGTTCGCCAGTCTGAAGTCCATACAGGTCAGCAGAATTGCCTCGCAATGACCGGCCGCCTGAGTGGCCGTCGCCGGCAGGGTCATGGCCAGTCCCGCAAGGGCGACGCCCGAAAAGACGGACCGCCGCGAAAGTGGCGGCCCCATCAGATTGACCTTGCAACCGCATTCCATGACAAATTCCCCCAGCAGCACCACCTACAGGCTAGCGCCTCAGGGTTAGCGATACCTTAGCCGCGGTCAGATCCAACAAACTCTTGGCTTGAACCCTCTGGCAGGCCTAAATCTGCCGATGCGCCAGTCATTCGAAGAACACACCGACCCGTCTTTCGGCCCGAAACACGTGCCGCTGATCCGCAAGGCCATGGCCGCCCAGGGACTTGACGGTCTGCTCGTGCCCCATGAGGACGAGCATCAGAACGAATACCTGCCGGCGGCCAATGACCGCCTTGCCTGGGCCACCGGTTTTACGGGCTCGGCAGGCGCAGCGGTCATCATGAAGGACAGGGCCGCTGTCTTCGTCGACGGCCGCTACACACTTCAGGTCCGTGAGCAGGTGGACCAGGCGCTCTTCGAAATTCGCGACCTCGTGGAAGGCGGCGTCCCCGCCTATCTGGAAACGGCCGCTGGCGCGATCATCGGCTATGATCCTCGCCTGCATAGTCCTGACGCCCTGGCCGCCTTGAGCCGTGCAGCCCAGAAGGCCGGCGCGACCCTCAAGCCTGTCCATCCCAACCCCCTGGATACCGCCTGGGGCGCTGCCCGCCCGTCACAACCCAAGGCGTCTGTTGTCCCGCAGGCCGTGGCCAATACCGGCGAGGACTCAAACAGCAAGCGCAGCCGGCTGGGCGAGGCCTTGAAGTCCATTGGGGCTGATGCCGCCGTGATCACCGCTCCGGCCTCCATAGCCTGGCTTTTCAACGTCCGGGGTGGCGATGTCATCCGCACGCCCCTGCCCCTGAGCCAGGCGATCCTGCGGGCGGACGGAACCGCACGGCTGTTTCTGGATCCCGACAAGGTGACGGAAGACCTTCCGACCTGGCTGGGCAACCAGGTGTCTCTGGAGCCTCCCTCGGCCCTGGAATCTGCGCTCGACAGCCTAAATGGGTCCGCCGTCCTGATCGACCCCGGTCAGTCGTCGGCCTGGTACTTCGACCGGCTGTCGACTGCCGGCGCCAAGATCCTGCGGGGCATGGATCCCTGCACCCTGCCACGGGCCTGCAAGAACGACGTCGAGATTTCGGGGACCCGAAACGCCCATCGGCGTGACGGCGCGGCCCTGTCGCGGTTCCTCCATTGGCTGGCCACCGAAGGGCAGGTCAGTCCGCCGGACGAAAAGGAAGCCGTCGCCAAGCTTGAGGGTTTCCGGGAGGCCACCGGATGCCTCCAGGACCTGTCGTTCGACACAATCGGCGCCGCCAACGGCCATGGGGCCCTGCCCCACTATCATCCCAGCGATCGCACCAATGAACGCGCCCGCCAGGGGTCCCTGCTGCTGATAGACAGTGGGGGCCAGTATCTGGATGGCACCACCGACGTCACGCGAACGGTCGCGATCGGTGAGCCCAGCGATGAAATGCGTCGTCGAAACACTCTGGTGCTCAAGGGTCACCTGGCGCTGGCGCGGCTCCGGTTTCCGGCCGGCACGACCGGCTCGGCCATTGACGCTTTCGCCCGCGCCGCGCTCTGGTCTGCCGGACTGGACTACGATCACGGCACGGGTCATGGGGTCGGGGTGTATCTGGGCGTCCACGAAGGCCCACATCGCATCGCCAAGGCGCCGAACACCATCGCCCTGCAGACCGGGATGATCGTCTCCAATGAACCCGGCTATTACAAGAGCGGTGAATACGGCATCCGGATCGAGAACCTTGAAGTCGTCATGCCGGCGGAACCCATTCCTGGCGGCGAGCGCCCCATGCACCGTTTTGAGGCCCTGACCCTCGCGCCGATCGACCGCAGACTGGTGGTGGTGGAAATGCTGAGCCCCGAGGAACGAGCTCAGTTCGACGCCTATCACGCCAGAGTTCTGCGAGAGATCGCACCTCTCGTCGAGCCGGTTGTGGCTGAATGGCTGGCCGAAGCCTGCGCCCCGCTCTGACCTGGAAAGACCCTACTCCTAAAGGCCAGATCCAACAGAAAAGGGCCCGGCGCTGAAAACGCCGGGCCCTAGAACTGTTACGCCAAGGCTGGATCAGGCGGCCTTGCCGAAGCTCAGGGTTTCGTAGCGACGCAGGTGGTGATCCACGGAGCCGAACAGCCCCTCGATCATGGTCGCGCGCTTGAAGTAGTGGCCCACGGCCAGTTCGTTGGTCATGCCCATGCCGCCATGGATCTGGATGGCGTTCTGACCGACAAACTTGCAGGCCTTGCCGATCTGAACCTTGGCCGCAGACACGGCCTTGGCACGCTCCTCGTCCGATTCATCGAGCTTGAGCGTGGCCATGTAGGTCATGGAAACGGACTGTTCGACGTTCATGAACATGTCGACCATTCGGTGCTGTAGCACCTGGAAGTTGGCGATCGCCGTGCCGAACTGCTTGCGCTGGCGGGCGTAGTCCAGAGTGGTTTCATGCATCTTGCGCATGGCCCCGACCGCCTCGGCGCAGGTGGCTGCGATGGCCTCATCCAGAACCTTCTCGACGAGCGGCAGGCCGGCGCCTTCGCCGCCGATCAGCGCGTCGGCCGGAACCGAGACATTCTCGAAATAGACTTCCGAGGCGCGCTGGCCGTCCACCGTGGGATAGTCGCGGGTCACGATGCCCTTGGAGGCCTTGTCGACCAGGAACACGGAAACACCGCCAGCATCGCGCTGGGCCCCGCCGGTGCGGGCCGTGACGATGAGATGGGTGGCCCAGGGCGCGCCGACCACGACCGCCTTGTGGCCATTCAGCACATAGCCCGCGCCGTCCTTCCTGGCGGTGGTCTTGATGTCGGCCCAAGTATAGCGGGCCTGGGGTTCGGCATAGGCAAAGGCGATCACGGCCTTGCCCTCGATGATCTGGCCGATCACATCAGCCGCGCCGGCATAGCCGGAATGCTTCAGAAACCCGCCGCCGATCACCACCGTGCCGAGATAGGGCTCGACCACCAGGGCCTTGCCGAACTCTTCCATGACAATCATGTTTTCGATGGCGCCGCCGCCGAGGCCGCCATGGTCTTCTGCAAACGGCGCACCCAGAATCCCCAGTTCATTGGCGAAGGCGCCCCAATTGGCGGCGCTCCAACCGGTCTCGGAATTGATCAGTTTCTGACGGCTGTCGAAGTCGTAGCGGTCCTGAAGAAAGCTCGCGACCGTGTCGCGGAGCATCGACTGCTCTTCGCTGAAATTGAAATCCATCCTGGAAGCTCCGTCCTTATGGTTTGGCCCTGCCGCTGTTGGCGGGGTTGGTATTCTGAAATCCGCAAGGTCAGGCGATGCCCGACCTGACAACGATTGGCAATGATCTGCCGCAGGCTTCACGCGAATGACCCGCAGCGAGAACGCTGCGGGCCATGACGCTGACAGGCGTGACCCTAGAGACCCAACACCATCTTGGCGATGATATTGCGCTGGATCTCGTTCGACCCGCCGTAGATCGAGGTCTTGCGGGTGTTGAAATAGTTTGGGGCGGTGCGATGGGCCGCATCCGGACCGATCGAATGCATGTTGTCGCCATCCGCCGGGAAGCCGCGGAAATAGGGCGCGCCGTAATGGCCAGCGGCCTCGAGCGCCAGTTCGGTGATCCGCTGCTGGATTTCTGTGCCCTTGATCTTCAGAAGCGAGGATTCCGGTCCAGGGCCCTTTCCTGCGCTTTCAGACGCCAGTACGCGCAGTTCCGTGTATTCCAGCGCCGTCAGGTCGATCTCCAGTTCCGCGACCTTGCGCTTGAAATCCGCGTCCTTCAGCAGGTTGGCGCCGTCATCGCTGTATTCCGCCGAGGCCATTTCGCGGATTCGCTCGACACCGCGCTTGGAGCGGGCGACGCCGGCGATCCCGGAACGCTCATGGGCCAGCAGGAACTTGGCGCAGGTCCAACCCTTGTTCTCTTCGAACACGCGATTCTCGACGGGAACCTTGACGTTCTCGAGCCAGACTTCGTTGACCTCATGTCCGCCATCAATGGTGATGATCGGCCGCACGGTGATGCCCGGCGTTTTCATGTCGATCAACAGGAACGAGATGCCCTCCTGGATCTTGGCCGTCGGGTCGGTGCGGACCAGGAAGAAACCCCAGTCGGCATGTTGGGCCAGGGTGGTCCAGGTCTTCTGGCCGTTGACCAGATAGTATTCCTTGCCGTCATCGCCCGTGAAGCGCTCGGCCTTGGTCTTGAGGCTGGCCAGGTCAGAGCCGGCGCCCGGCTCGCTGTAGCCCTGGCACCACCATTCTTCGCCGTTATAGATCTTGGGAAGATAACGTTCCTTCTGCTCCTTGGTGCCGAAGGTGTAGATTACCGGCGCAACCATGGCGACGCCAAAGGGCAGGATCGCAATGGCGTCAGCCCGGGCCATCTCTTCGGAGAAGAGGTACTTCTGGGTTGAGGTCCAGTCACAACCGCCCCATTCCTTGGGCCAGGACGGCGCGACCCAGCCCTTCTTGGCCAGAATCCTGTGCCAGGACAGGAAATCCTCCTTGGCCATCTCATCGCCTTCATCGACCTTGGCCCGCAGTTCGGCGGGGTAGTTCTCGGCGATAAAGGCGCGAACCTCATCACGGAAGGCGAGGTCTTCGGGCGAAAAATCCAGATTCATCAGAGGCTCCCGGCGCGGCCCTCAAAGGGCCAATTGTGTTGCGGGAGATAATAGGGCTCGCCTGCCGATTTGCAAAGATGACGCTTGCGTCAACGTAAGTCTGGCCAGTCCGATCTGGAAAAAGTGCGCCCCGTCCTGGGGGTGACGGGGCGCCAAGGCATCTGGGTGCTCGGGTACAAACGCGCAGATAGTCCTAACCAGCAAAGACCTGGCAGGCGCCGTTCCGCTCGGCGATCAGTTCGGCCTTGCGGGCCTCATCGGCGCGGTTGGCTTCGGACAGCGCCATGTCCTGTGCGGTCATGGCCTTTTCAACGATGAAGTCAGCGCGGCCGCGCTTGTTGGCCTTGATCACGGCGTCGAAGCTCGCCGTTTCAACGGCGCCCAACGCCTCGGATTTTGCCAATCCCTTGCAACGGGCGGCCTTGACGAACTGGGCATCAGACAGTCGCGCAACGGATTGGGCGCTGGCCGCTGAGACGGCGACGGTGGACACGAGGGCGATGGTTGCAATCAGAAGGGTTTTCATGGGTCTCTCCGGGGGAAGAATTTCGACACGCCACAAATGCTGAATGCGAGCTGTATTCGCAAATTACAATTCAGATAATTGGGCAGTCTTACGGCGATTTAATTCATGTAGTTTCTGTAATTATCGAACGCACATTCATACAGTGCTTAAAGCTCCCTGCCTCTTGCCACTTTGTCGATAGCCCGCGATCCTGCAGACATGACCGACGCGCCTGCCGCCTCCTGGGGACCGCTCCGAATGACCCCGGAGGACCTCAACAGCTTCCTGCGACGCGCCTTTCCAACGGGCGCGCCAGACGAGATGCCCAAAGTGATGCGGCTTGAGCCGGGCGCTGCCTGGTTGCTGTCGCCAACTTCTGACCGCAACCTGCGCCCGGGCGGCGTGATTTCCGGCCCAACCCTGATGAGTCTTGCCGATACGGCAGCCTACGCCTTGATCCTGGCCCATATCGGCGAGGTTCCCATGGCCGTGACCACCTCCCTGACCATTCACTTCCTTCGCGCCTGCAGGCCTGGCCCCTTGATGGCTGAAGCACGGATGCTGAAGCTCGGACGCCGCATCGCCACCTGCGAGGTCTCGATGGGATCCGAAGGCCCGGATCGTTGGGCAGCCAAGGCAACCGTGGCATACGCATTGCCCGACACTTCCCTGAAAGAAACGCGATCCTGATGAACCAGCCACCTCGCCCCATTGCGACCCCCTGCATCAAGGTCTGTATCGTTGATGGTGAAAGCAACCTTTGCCTCGGTTGCCACCGAACGCTGCCGGAGATAGGCGGCTGGGCCCGAATGACCGAGGCGGAGCGTGAAGGGGTCATGGCCGAACTCCCCGGTCGGCGATCCCGGATCCGGCCTGAGAAGCTCGGAATCATGGGAAAGTGACCGCCATTCACGGGATGCAAACCAGGACCCGCTAGAAGCGTCTGAACGGATCGAAGCATGCGATCCCCGAAGCCAAAAGCGGCGGAGTCACGGTCTATGTTGAGGATTGCAGCGATCGTCCTGGTCGGAGCCTTGTCCGCTGTCGGCGCAGCCGGCGCCGTTGCCAGTCTCGACAAGGTCAGCCGAGCTTCAGGTTCGCCCGAAGCCTCTTCGACAATCGCTCAGGTCGCAACGACCTCCGCTCCAGCTGCGGGAACACCAGCCCAGGTGACCAAGGCGGCCGACGGCCACTATTGGGCTGAGGCAAGCGTGAATGGCGCGGCTGTTCGTTTCCTGGTCGATACCGGCGCCACCGCGGTGGCCCTGACAGCGGCGGACGCCCGCCGGTTGGGGCTGGACACCGACACCCTCGACTATCGGGTGAATGTCACGACTGCTGATGGAAAGACCCGCGCGGCGTCGGTCAAACTGGCCAGCATCACAATCGCCGGCGCCCGGGTGAATGATGTCGAGGCGCTGGTCCTGGAAAGCGGATTGCAGACTTCGCTTCTGGGCATGAGCTATCTCGGCAGGCTTTCGTCGTTTGAAGCGACACGCACCGCCCTGATCCTGAAACCCTGAAGCCCTCGACCGGTCCGTCGATTCAGGCGACCTGACCCGCCAATCGTTTCGCGGCCCGGTCCCGGCCGATCAGGACCAACAGCGGTCCCATCTCTGGACCTTGGTCCTGGCCGATAAGGGCTGCCCGCAAGGGCTGGAACAGAGCGCGCCCCTTGGCGCCGGTGGCGTCCTTGACCGCGGTGGTCCAGGCCGACCAGCTACCTTCGTCCAGGACTTCCGGCAGAAGCGCCAGGGCCGCATCCAGAAAGGCCTGGTCGCCCACCAGCGGCCTCACAGGTCCCGCGACGATCCGGGCCCAGTCCTTAACGTCGGCAAAAAGAGCCAGATTGGCGCGAATCGCGAGCCAGAAGGCCTCACCAAGGTCAGCGCCCAGCGCTTCCAGACGTGGCCTTGCCTGGTCGTAGGTCATGGCGTGAAGGACACCGGCATTGATCCGCGCCATGTCGGCCGGATCGAACCTGGCCGGATTGCGTCCCATTTTCCCGAAGTCGAAGGTCGCGCCAAGAGTCTGCAGGTCGGGCACAGCTTCAAGTGGGTCGGAGGTTCCCAAGCGCGCAATATGGCAGTCGATGGTCAGCGGCTCCATCCCCCTCTCACGGAGCTCCATGATCGAGAGCGATCCCAGGCGCTTACTGAGGGCGCCGCCGTCGGCATCCACAAGCAGACTGAAATGGGCGAAGACCGGAACCGGCCCGCCGAGCGCTTCGAAAATCTCGATCTGGGCTCCGGTATTGGTGACGTGATCCTCTCCCCGGATGACGTGTGTAATGCCCAGATCGATATCATCGGCGACCGAGGGAAGGGTGTAGAGAAAGGCGCCATCTTCGCGGATCAGCACCGGGTCTGACATCGAAGCGGTGTCGACCTCGCATTCGCCCCGCACGAGGTCAGTCCACTTGACCCGCTTGCCGTCCAGACGGAAGCGCCAGTGAGGCTTGCGTCCGTCAGCCTCGAGCGCCGCCCGCTCTTCATCCGTCAGCTTCAGGGCGGCTCGGTCATAGATGGGGGGCTGGCCGCGAGACAGTTGGACCTTGCGGCGCCGGTCCAGTTCTTCCTGCGTTTCGTAGCAGGGATACAGTCGCCCCTGGGCGCGCAAGCGCTCCATGGACGTGTGATAAAGGTCGAACCGAGCCGACTGATTGTGTTTCTCGTCCCAGGTCAGACCAAGCCAGGACAGGTCGGTCTCGATTCCGTGCTCATACTCGATTGTCGAGCGCTCTCGGTCAGTATCGTCGATCCGCAACACGAACTGGCCGCCCCGTCCACGGGCAAAGACCCAGTTGACGATCGCGGCGCGGATATTGCCGACATGAATGCGTCCCGTGGGGGACGGTGCGAAACGGACCTTGACGGTCATGAGAACGATCCCAGGCGAAGTGGCGCTAGGTCGTCCTTCAAGCCTGCGAAGTCAAGGGAGCCACCTGTTCCCGCAGCAGCAGGACTCAGTCGTCGCGGTGAACTCTTTCACGACGCTCGTGCCGTTCCTGAGCCTCCAGACTCAGGGTCGCGATCGGACGAGCTTCCAGCCGGGCCAGCCCGATCGGTTCGCCCGTCTCTTCGCAATATCCGTAGGAGCCATCGTCGATTCGACGCATGGCCTCGTCGATCTTCGAAATCAACTTGCGTTGACGGTCCCGGGTTCGCAATTCGAGCGCCCGGTCCGCTTCCGATGACGCACGATCGGCCAGATCGGGATGGTTTTCGGTTTCCTTCTGGAGAACCGCTACCGTTTCACGGGATTCGCGAAGAATCTCGTCTTTCCAGGCCAGGAGCTTTTTCCTGAAATACTCGAGCTGTCGCTCGCTCATGAAGGGCTCGTCCTCTGAAGGACGATAGCCATCACCAGATACAAGAACCGTAGCCGTCGTCATTGACGTCTCACGCCCCAACCAAATCCCGCTCACCGCGAGCGAGGCCTTATAGCAAAAGCCGATTGTCATTCAATCAACCTCGTGAGGGGTTTGTCGTCAGGCTGCCGCTCGGGAACGCTGAAGCTTGGCCAGTTCGACCGCAGCCCTTGTTTCGATCTGATCGAGCAGCCCCTCCAGGCCCGCGTCGTCCGTTTCCTGCCGCTGATCTCTGACGGCCCGAGCAAGCCGCTCCAGGGCGCTGGCGGGCAGGTTTCCGTCCAGAACGGCCAGCTGCAGGTCGTCCAGCACATCAAGGATGCGGCCGGCGCGTCCGAGGGCCTTCTTGCGGCGCTCCAGGGGACCAGCGGCCTCCTGCAGGGCCAAGAGCGCGTCAAGCGATGCAACCCCGGTCATGGCGGGCATGGCGCTGACCCCCGGCCGGGCTGCGGGTCCGCCAGTCGGCAGAACAAAGGCCGCACCCGATCCGCCGCTGGCCGGTGCGGAGGCTGCCCTCCCCGTCACACTGCTGGATGAGCCAACCTTCATGTTTCTGACACCACTGATCACCGGACTGATCCCGACCCTGACCTGCCTTCTTTGCCGTATGGTTAATGCCGGGCAAATTCTGCCGCAGACCATGCCGGCGCAATCATCAAAATATTGTTTTTGCTATCTATTTTCTTGGCCTGCTTCTCGCATGGCTCCGCCGCGTTCCTGAGCGGGTGGAGTTTCATGCAGCGTCTGATACCGGCAATGTTTCTGGCTGCGGCGCTGAGCCTCGGAATGTCGAGTCCCGGTGAAGCGGCATCGCGCATCAAGGACATCGTCGAGTTCGAGGGCGTCCGCGAGAACATGCTCGTCGGCTATGGCCTTGTGGTTGGCCTCAACGGCACCGGCGACAATCTGCGCAACGCCCCCATGACCAAGCAGAGCCAGGAATCCATGCTGGAGCGGTTGGGCGTCAACGTCCGGGACGCCAACCTCAATTCCAAGAATGTCGCCGCCGTCATGGTCACGGCGCGCCTGCCGCCCTTTGCCGGCGCCGGGACCCCGATCGACGTCTCGGTTTCATCCATGGGCGACGCCAAGAACCTGCAGGGCGGCACCCTGCTCGTCACCAGCCTTCTGGGCGCTGATGGACAGGCCTATGCCCTGGCCCAGGGCTCTGTGCAGACCGGTTCGATCTCGGCCTCCGGGGCATCCGGCTCATCGGTTTCCAAAGGGGTTCCCACGGCCGGCCGTATCGCCGGCGGCGCCATCATCGAGCGGGAACTGGGATTCCAGATGGCCAGCATGGGCCAGATGCGCCTGACCCTGCGCAATCCGGACTTCACGACAGCGCGGCGGATTGCAGACGCCGTCAACACCCGCTTTCCCGGCACAGCCCTTGCCGACAATCCCAGCATCGTGATCCTGCGTCCGCCGGCCGGCCAGAGCGTCATGACCTTTGTCACATCCATCGAGAATCTGACGGTCGAGCCCGACTTTGGCGCCAAGGTGGTGATCGACGAAGTGGCCGGGGTCATCGTCATGGGCGAAGGCGTTCGGATATCCACCGTCGCCATAGCCCAGGGCAACCTGACCATCTCGGTTCAGGAAACGCCCAATGTCAGCCAGCCTGGCGCTTTCAGCCGCAGTGGCGAGACCGTGGTCACACCGCAGTCCCAGGTCAGTGTGGATGAGGAAAAGGGCCGCAAGCTCATCACCCTCAAAAGCGGCGCGAGCCTGGCCAGCCTTGTGGCAGGCCTCAACGCGCTTGGAGTCACCCCCCGGGACATGATCTCGATCCTTCAGGCCATCAAGGCGGCCGGCGCACTCCAGGCTGACGTCGAGGTGATGTGATGAGCAGCCCGCTTGCCGCCCCCGTTGACATGCTTCTGGCACAGGGCCAGTCCGCCCTGCGGTCGGACCGCAGCCACATCCGCCAGACCGCCCAGGCCTTCGAGGCCAGCTTTCTCTCGGTCATGCTGTCCCAGATGTTCGACGGGGTGGAGACCCCTGCCCCCTTCGGCGGCGGCCAGGGCGAGTCGATGTTCAAGTCGCTCTATACAGACGCCATCGCGAGGCAGGTGACACGCTCTGGCGGTGTCGGCATCGCCGCGTCCGTGGAACGGGAAATGTTGAAACTGCAAGGCCTTGAAGAGGACCTCACCCATGGCGCTTGATGCCCGTGACGCCGCCGACCGCGTTGATCAACTCATCCTTCTGACCAGCCGCCTCACCGCCCTGATTGCTGATCAGGCTCTGTCCTTCGAACAGCGAAGGCCCCAGGACGCAGCCTTGCAGTTGGAGGAAACGTCCCGCCTTGCCAACCTGTATCGCCATGAATCGGCGCGGGTCCGCGCCGATCCAACCTTGATCGAAGGCGCGAGCCTGGAAAAACGCGTCGCCTTGATGCGGACAACGGAAGCCTTTGACGCCGTACTGGCGCGACAGGGCCGGGCCCTGGAAGCCGCTCGCACAGTCACCGAAGGGCTGGTCAAGGCGATTGCCGAAGAGGTCGTCGCCCAGCGCAACACCGGCTCCGGCTATGGGCCAGGCGCGGTGACCAGCGCCGCTGACGCCAGGGCCGTAACCCTGAACAAGCGAGCCTGAGGGCTGTCTTCGGGACAGGGCTGTCAGCGTTTGGTCTTGTTGACGCCGGGAGTCCATAACTGCTCCTGGATCACTCTCCAGAGCTGGCTGATTTCCTGTGCGGCGGCGCCGCTCGGAGCCGTTTCCTGAACCGCCTTGCCCTCGGCGATCGCCTGCTGAAAGGCTATCCGGGACCGCAGGCCCGCCGGCAGAATAGGACGTCCCAGCGAGGCTAGCTGGGCAACCGTGTCGCCGACACAGGCCATTTCCTTGCCGGCCCGGCGTGGCGGAGCCTGATTTATGACAAAGGCGCCGGGCTTGCCCAACCGGGCAACCAACTCGGCTGTGTCCCGCACCGCCTTCACATCCAGAAAACTTGGTCGCAAGACCATCAGGCAGTAGTCCGCACAACGAACCGCGTCGGCCAGATCCTCGCTCGCGCTGGGGCTGGTGTCGATGATCATGAGATCGCGCCCGGCCCTCTGCGAAGCCTGCTGGGTTGCAAACAACGCCGCCGACTTGGCCCCGAAGACGACTGGTCCACCCAGCTTTCGTTCCTTGCGCCATTCCATGGCCGAGGCCTGCCGATCGCAGTCGGCTACAAGCACGCCCAGGCCAGACTGCCAGGCCGCAACCGCCAGATGCACCGCCAGGGTCGTCTTGCCGGTGCCGCCTTTGCGGGAAAGTATCGCAAGGGTTTTCACGCGGCGTCCTGTCCGGTCGCCGCGCGCGCAAACGCAAGGCCCATCATGCCGATTCCGCCATAGTCCCACGCTCCCCGATCGGCTCGGTTAACACGGGTTAAGGGATGACGACAGCCCCATCTGGATGCTTCGAAGGGCCTGTTCCCATTCGCCCGCAAAAGAGTCCGATTGGCGATGCAGCAGCAAGGTTCGGAGCGCGATCCTTTTACCTGAAATGGCAGAAAAGGCGCTCCGAGCTTTACAGGAACCCGCTATGTCCTTTGTCTTCTCAGGTCTGTCCGTTGCCGACTTCCAGCCGCTGTTCACCCTGTCTGATGAATCTCTCCTCGAGCGCCAGGCCTTCCGCTACAGGGTTGACGGCTGCCCGGGCTTTCCCTGCCGCATCACACTGGACGATGCCCGACCGGGCGAGACCGTTCTGTTGCTGAATTTCGAACATCAGCCGGCCGCAACACCCTATCGGTCGGGGCATGCGATCTTTGTCCGTGAGTCGGCCCGGCAAGCAGCCAGGTTCGAGGATCAAATTCCACCGGCCCTGGCGCGCCGCCTTCTGTCTGTCCGGGCTTTCGACCAGGGCCACATGATGGTCGACGCCGATGTGGCGGATGAAACGGGGATCCGCTGCCTCATCCAGCGACTGCTTTCGGACCCACGCGCCGCCTATCTCCATGCCCATTATGCCAGGCGGGGCTGCTTCGCAGCGCGCATTGACCGACTCTAGGGTCCTGCCGCGGGCCCTTATAGTGCTGGTGAGTCTGGTCCGGATCGGGAATCGGCGATCTGCCCGAGCGTGTCTCCGACCGCCAGGATCGGACGGTCGGAACGCTCGGCCCTGGCCAGGATCAAGGCGCCTTCCAGCGCTGACACCGCCAGCAGGGCCAGTTGCCTGGAATTCCCATCGTTCAGGCCTGCCAGCGCCAGACGATCGGCAATCACCCCTCGCCAGTCGTTGAAGGCGGCCAGGCCAACCGCCGCGATGGCTTCATCGCGGGCCGCTTCCTCAAGCACCGTCGTGGCGATCGGACAGCCGTCGGAAAAGCCGGACGCGCGCATCCAGCCGGCCAGTCGGCGTGCATAGTCACGAAGAAAATCGCCCGGCCCCTGGCCGTCCGGCAGGGCGGCAAGGGTCGCTGTCACGGTGACGCCCGCCGCTGCGACCGCTGCCGCGCCGATCTCGGACTTTCCGGCCGGAAAGTAGTGGTAGAGTGACCCCTTGGGCGCGCCGCTGGCCTCCACAATCTGGGCCAGTCCCGTTGCGGCAAAGCCGTGACGACGAAACAGCCGCGCCGCCGCGGATATGATCGCCGAACGATGTCTGGGTCTGGCGGACACGGCTTGCCTTTCACTACGGGTGGGGTGTTATATAGACTGGTCTATATGAGAGATGAACCCATGTCCGTTCCGGATGGCTTCGAGCGCCACTTTCGCCAAAGCCGGATTACCGATCCCTGGGAGCCCATCTACAGCCGACGCGCGCCGGGTGAGGCCATCATCCTGGGTCTGCTGGCCACGGAAGCCCATGCCAACAGCCGGGGCTTTGTCCATGGCGGGCTGATCGCCACCCTGGCCGACAATGCCATGGGCCTTTCGTGTCATCAGCACCTGCAGAGCGCCGCCCCCGCTGGTCTGGTGACTGTGAGCCTGAGCCTCGACTACCTCGGCATCGCCCGGATCGGACAGTGGCTCAAGTTTTCCACGACTTTCGTGAAGGCGGGGCGCAGCCTCTGCTTTGCCCAAGCGTTCGTAACGGCCGACGACAAACCCTGCGCCCGGGCAAACGCGACCTTTTCGATTCCAGCCAAATAGGGCCGGCCGCAGAGGCGACGGACGCGGCCATTTGTTCTCAAAACGTTCTTGTATTAATCCTGCCCCCTGACACTACATAGTGGGATTCTGCCGTCGCTCCGCCGCACGGCCCCAGCGCTCTTGGACATGATGGCCGAACAACTGAACTTCATCCGGGTGCGCGGCGCGCGCGAGCATAATCTCAAGGACGTGAGCGTCGATATCCCGCGCGGCGAACTGGTGGTGATCACCGGGCTTTCCGGGTCCGGCAAGAGTTCGCTGGCCTTTGACACAATCTATGCCGAGGGCCAGCGCCGCTATGTCGAGAGCCTGTCGGCCTATGCCCGGCAGTTTCTGGAGCTGATGAGCAAGCCGGATGTCGACCTGATCGAGGGCCTGTCGCCCGCCATCTCCATCGAGCAGAAGACCACCAGCCGCAATCCTCGCTCCACGGTCGGCACGGTGACCGAGATCCACGACTACATGCGCCTGCTCTGGGCGCGGGTCGGGGTACCCTATTCGCCGGCCACGGGCCTGCCCATAGAGAGCCAGACGGTCAGCCAGATGGTCGACAAGCTCACCAACCTGCCGGAGGGCGAGCGGCTGTATCTGCTGGCTCCGGTGGTGCGTGACCGGAAGGGCGAGTACCGAAAGGAAATCGCCGAGTGGCGCAAGTCCGGTTTTCAGCGGCTGAAGATCGACGGGACCCTCTATCCGATCGAGGACGTCCCGGAGCTCGACAAGAAATTCAAGCATGACATCGACATTGTCGTGGACCGGCTGGTCACCAAGAATGGTCTCGAAACCCGCTATGCCGACAGCCTCGAAACAGCCCTTCGCCTTGCCGACGGGATCGCCGTGGCCGAATGGGCCGACGTGGCCGAGGGCGAGACCGAACCGCGCCGGATCATCTTTTCCGAGAAGTTCGCCTGTCCCGTCAGCGGCTTCACCATCACCGAGATCGAACCCCGGCTGTTCTCGTTCAACAACCCGGCCGGCGCCTGTCCCAACTGCGACGGCCTGGGGGCCAAGCTGGCCTTCGATGCCGATCTGCTGATCCCCGACACCGACAAGAGCCTGCACAAGGGCGCCGTCGCCCCCTGGGCCAAGGGCCCGTCGCCCCTCTATACCCAGACCCTGCAGGCGCTCGCCCTGCACTACGGCTTTTCGATGGACCAGCCGTGGCACGCCCTGCCCCAGAAGGCGCGGGATGTGGTTCTGCACGGCACAGGCACGGAAAAGATCAAGTTCGTCTACGACGACAACGCCCGCAAATACGAAGTGGTGAAGCCCTTCGAGGGCGTATTGCCCAACCTGGAGCGCCGCTGGCGAGAGACCGATTCCAGCTGGGTGCGCGAAGAACTGGGCCGCTATCAGTCCGACACGCCTTGCGAGGTCTGCGGCGGAGCGCGCCTGCGACCCGAGGCCCTGGCAGTCAAGATCGCCGGACGCAGCATCGCCGAGGCCTCGGCCCTGGCCATCCGGCCGGCCAAGGACTGGTTTGCATCGCTGGAAAGCCAGCTGACCGCCAAGCAGATGGAAATCGCCCGGCGGATCCTGAAAGAGATCAATGACCGTCTGCGGTTCCTGGTCGATGTCGGACTGGACTATCTGAACCTGTCGCGCGGATCCGGGACCTTGTCGGGCGGCGAAAGCCAGCGCATCCGCCTGGCCAGTCAGATCGGCTCCGGCCTGACCGGTGTGCTCTATGTGCTGGATGAACCGTCCATCGGCCTGCACCAGAGGGACAATACCCGGCTGCTGACCTCGCTTCAGGGGCTGCGGGACCTCGGCAACAGCGTGCTGGTGGTCGAGCATGACGAAGAGGCCATCCTTACCGCCGACTATGTCATCGACATGGGACCGGCGGCCGGGGTGCATGGCGGCCATGTGGTGGCCGAGGGCAAACCGTCCGACATCATGGACAACCCGGCCAGCATCACCGGACAGTATCTGACCGGAACCCGCGAGATCGAGGTGCCGGAAAAGCGCCGCCCCATCTCGAAGAAGAAGGTGCTGCGGGTCGTCGGCGCCACGGGCAACAATCTGAAGAATGTCACCGCAGAGATCCCCGTGGGAACCTTCACCTGCATCACAGGGGTCTCCGGCGGCGGCAAGTCCACCTTCACCATCGAGACCCTCTACAAGGCGGCAGCCCGACGCCTGAACAACGCCTCGGACGCCCCGGCCCACCATGAACGGATCGAGGGACTGGAGAACTTCGACAAGGTCATCGATATCGACCAGAGCCCGATCGGCCGCACGCCCCGGTCCAATCCGGCCACCTATACCGGCGCCTTCCAGCCGATCCGCGACTGGTTCGCCGGCCTGCCAGAGTCCAAGGCCCGGGGGTATGGGCCCGGCCGGTTCAGCTTCAACGTCAAGGGCGGCCGGTGCGAAGCCTGCCAGGGCGACGGGCTGATCAAGATCGAGATGCATTTCCTGCCGGACGTCTATGTCACCTGCGATGTCTGCAAGGGCAAGCGCTACAACCGCGAAACCCTCGAGATTCTGTTCAAGGGCAAATCGATCGCCGATGTCCTGGACATGACGGTCGAAGAGTCAGCCGAGTTCTTCAAGGCCGTGCCGCCGGTGCGGGACAAGATGGAAACCCTCAAGCGGGTCGGCCTGACCTACGTCAAGGTCGGCCAGTCGGCGACCACCCTGTCGGGCGGCGAGGCCCAGCGGGTCAAGCTGTCCAAGGAGCTCTCAAAACGGGCGACGGGGCGGACGCTCTATATCCTCGATGAGCCGACCACCGGCCTGCATTTCGAGGATGTCCGCAAGCTGCTGGAGGTGCTGCATGAACTGGTCGACCAGGGCAACACCGTGGTGGTCATCGAGCATAACCTGGACGTAGTGAAGACAGCCGACTGGCTGGTGGACTTCGGTCCGGAAGGCGGCGACGGCGGCGGCGAGATTGTCGGAGTCGGAACGCCAGAACAGCTCGCTGCCATTCCGGGCAGCTGGACGGGCCGCTATCTGGACACCCTGCTCAAGCGCCATCGCGACCGGGCGGCCGAGCGACGCAAGAAACGGGCTTGAGCCAGGCTCAGTCGAACACCTCGGCGCCCGTCTCGCGTAGCTGCTGGTAGATGACGGCCGCGGGGCAGACAAAGAGCATCGAGGTCAGGGCCGTGCTCACGGCGTTCACAAGATAGTAGATCAGCATCAAGGGCGAGGTCATGGCTGCGATCGAGCTCACGTCCGGATTCATGATCACCGCCCCGGTCTCCTTCAGGCCAAAGGCAAGGGCGGAAAAGCCGAAGAAGACGGCCGTGACCAGCCCGGAAACGATGGCTCCCATCACCACAGCCAGAACAAAGGCGCCCAGGAGGGGCAGGACATGACCCTTGGTCATGGACCATGAACTCGCCAGACTGACCTTGCCGGTGGCGAAGGCGATCGGGCTCAGCAGGGAAAGCCTGAGGCTGACCCAGATCATGGCCACAAGAGCCCCCAGGATCCCCAGAGTAGCGAGCAGAACACCAAGTACGGGATTAATCACCGCTCCGAGAGCCGCCAAGATCACCACGGCCATCCCGAGGACGAAGTAGATCCCCATGATCACAAGGAATGCCAGCACCAGGGCCCAGACCTGACGGATTTCGTCGTTGCCGAACTTCAGCCCTCCAAAACCGCCCTCGCCGGGTCGCAAGACCAGCCGGTTGGCGGCCGCGTACAAGACGCCGGAGAAGAGCAGCGATATCGGCAGTATGAGGAGAAAAGCCGGCGCCAAGCGTGCGAGAATCTCCAGCATCGCCTGAGGGTCAGCCTGTCCGCCGCTGCCGCTGATATCGCGCAACTCGGACAGGGCTGTGCCGGCCAGGGTGGCCATGATCACGCCATTGATCACAAGGCTGACCATCGACAAGAGGGTCCAGGCCAATATCGCCATGGGGTTTTCACGGGCCACCCTGAAACCAACCAGACCCGCATCCGTCGCCGAAAAACTCGCCATAACCCGTCTGTCCATGCCCTTCCCATTGGCGGAAGCGATTTACAATTAACAGAATCCGGCCCGCCCGCCATGTCTAGCCGGCAAAATTGGCGTGGCCGGGTCTTCCGTGCTAGCTGTGAGGATCGAACGATGGCTTCCCCCGTCCCTTTTCCGATCCAGACTCGTGAGTTTGTCCATGAAGCTTGCCCTCGCCACGGTGGTCGCCGCCGTGTTCGCCACAGCCACGCTTGCAGAAGCCCAGGTCGCCGCGTCGTCTGCGCCTGTTGTCGCCGCCAGCCCCGCAATGGACGCCAAGACCGACGCCAAGTCCGACCCGAACCGGACGGTCTGCAAGAAGACCCCTGTGACCGGCAGCCGCTTTCCGACGAAAACCTGCCGCACCCAGCGCGACTGGGAAAAGCAGGAAGAAATGGACAAACAGGACCTTGAGGCTCAGCAGCGTGTGGGTCTGTCGACCTGCGCCACCAATCCCTGCAGCTAGCCTCATGATCCTGTACGGAGAACGGAACCCGGCCCCCAATCCGCGCCGGGTGCGCATCCTTATCGCGGAAAAGGGCATCGACCTGCCCGAGACCCAGGTTCAGATGCGGCGTCGCGAGCACAAGAGCGACGAGCACCGGGCCCGCAATTCCCTCGGGCAGCTGCCGACCTTGGTGCTGGATGACGGGTCAGCCATCTCCGAAAGCGTCTCGATCTGCCGGTATCTGGACAGTCTCCATCCGGAACCGCCCATGTTCGGCCGGGATGGCAAGGAAGCCGCCCTGGTGGACATGTGGATCCGGCGCATAGAGTTCCAGCTGATGACGCCGGTGGGCATGTTCTGGCGCCACGCCCACCCCCTGACCGCGCCCCTTCTGACCCAGTTCAAGGACTTCGGAGAGTCCAATCGGGAAGCCTATGAACGCTCCTGTCTCTGGCTGGACCGCGAGATCGCGTCGAGTGGACCGTTCATCGCCGGCGAGACCTTTGGCATGGCTGACATTGTCGCCCCGACGACCATCGATTTCGCCAGCTTCACCGGACTGGAAATGCCGGCCGGGGCGAACAGCCTGAAGGAATGGCATGACCTTGTATCAGCCCGGCCAAGCGCCTCGGCCAACAGCTGACGGTGTATTGCTTTCGTCGGAGCCCTCGAGGTTCGCTGTTTGCGCTGCCGCCAGCTCGCGATAGGCATAGACCACTTCGCCGCACAGAACGCAGAACAGCACGGAAAGCAGCGCTGACTCGAAAACGGCGCGCATCAAGGGACCGATGCCGAAATAGTCGAGCACGCCCTGCCCTTGAGGCCAGAGGAATGCCGTAAAGCTGTCGGTCGACACACCCATCACAAATACGATGGCGATCGACACGATATAGAAGAACACCAGGGCGATGGCGCTGACAGCAAGCACAAGCAGCAGGCCAAGGAGCGCGCCGCCAAGCAGTCGCCAGAAGACGCCTCGGGTCATTCGCCAGGCTTCCATCAGGTCCAGACGACCCTGATCGATCGCAATGGGGGCGGCAAGGGAGAGGCGAATGACGATGAACAGCATCATCAGAAGCGACGCAAACTGTCCCGCAAGGACCAACAGCCACCCTGACCCGATAGCATCCGCCACCGGCCGCGCCAGGGACAGGCTGTAGCCCAGAACGATACCGGACGGTATGGCCGCGATAAACACAATCAGGACCATGGCAAGATAGAGCCACAGCATCCTGCCTTCATCCGCTCCCAGACGAAACCGGGGGGCCGCGCCTGGATGGAGCATGACCCTCAGGATGGACGGCGCAACGATGCACAGCCCGGCCAGCATCAGCACAAGGGCCAGAAAGGCTGCCGGCAGCAGATGAAATATGAAGACCTGGAAAGTCTCCCAGGACCAGTCGAATTCAGTGGAGACCTTGAGTTGCTGCAGCCGCAAAGCCCAGGGCGAAAGGCCAAACGCGGTGGCTGCCAGATTGAGGGCCAGCAATGCCGCCATCCAGAGCGTCACCGCTCGCGGTCGCTCCCGGATGAAGCGGAATCCCTCGAAGGACGCCTGTACGGGCGAGAAGGACATGGTGGAACGCTTGATCCCCTGCTGCAGGTCGGCTGATTCGCTTCACCTGCGCACCTTGGGGCTTGTAAACCACGCCTTGGTCAAAAGGCGACAGTGATCAGCAGTCAAGCCGCAAGGGCGGAACGGTTGGGTTCAGTGGCTGGCGGATCGGCCACAGGCCGGAGCGCCTGGTAGGCTGCGGCCCAGGGCGCCGTGGTCAGGACAGAGAGATAACCGGCGGCAATGGATCCGAAAAGGATGCCCCCCAGTCCCCAGGGAAGCAGACCGGACAACAGTTCCGGCGTCAGCAGTTGGGCCGGGTCCTGGAGGCTCTCCGGTGTCAGGACGCCGGTTCCGAACAGGCCGGCAGCCAGAACTCCGAAAATCAGGCCAAAGACGAACCATTGGAGCAGGCCCACCACGATCGAACTGACGACAGCCATGAGGAAGAGGCCGCCAACCCGGTTTCGGGTCATGGGCCAGCTCTCGAACAGCAGGAAGGCCTTGCGATCAAAGCTCAGGCCGAAACTCATGGAGAGGCGCAGCACAGCCCAGACGCTCACCGCCATCAAGGCAAGGCCGCCCAGAACGCCAACGATGATTCCTGCGATTTCCGCCGCCTGTCCCACCAGAACCGCGAACAAGGCCAGGATCAGCGCCGAGATCAGAAACGCCACCACAGCGATGACAGACAGAACAATGCCTGTGACCACCAGCATCAACTCGCCCATGCCAACCCGCATGAAAAACCACGAGCTGTCCTGCGGACTCAGCACCGCCCGGAAGATCGCGCCGCCAATCAGTCCCCGGGCCATCAGCCCGGCAATCCCGGCCAGGGGCGACGTCAGGTTCATCTGGCCCTGAATGGCCATCACATCAGCCAGATCCGGCTCTGTCCCTGCCCGCTCGGCCGCAATGACCATCCCGACCAGATCCATCACGGCTGGCAGCAAAAGAGCCAGGGGACCAGCGAACAAGGCCAGTTGTACCAGGCCCCAGATGGCTGGGGCCAAGGGATTGCGCTTGATGACGCCAAATCCTGCAAAGGCCGCATCAGTGATGTTCAACTGCGCCATGACCAGAAGATCCCCGAAGGCTGCGTTGGAGCGGCCGCCACTGGATCAGAGCACAGGTCGCGGCGCCTCGCCAAGTCGAACCTTCTTCCTCACCTCCCCTTTGGCAAGGACAGCTGGAAGGGAAGCGGCGCCCGCCCCCTTGCATTTGAGAACCATTCGCATTAACCCCCGGACCCTCTTTGCCGGGAGACCTTGATGCCCACCTCCGTTCTCGACCGACTTCGTCGCCTGTGGCGGGACGTCCATCTCTGGATCGGGGTGGGCCTGCTGGTTCTGCTCGCGCCCCTTGGCGCCTCGGGCGCGATGCTGGTCTGGCATGACGGCCTGGAACAATTGCTTCACCCCAAACGGTTTGCGGTCGGCGAAGGGGGGCCAGTTCGCCCGGTCTCGGCCTATCTCGCGGCGTCTCAGGCCGCTCTGGGAGACCGCGCCAGCGTCTCCCAGATCCGCATGCCGAAGGACAGGGCCGGTCCCATCGTGATTTCAGCGCGCATCAACGGCCAGGCGTCAAGACCGGGCGAGCGACCACAATCCCTGACCGTCTGGCTTGATCCCGCCACGGCCCGGGTCCTGGACGTCGCCAACACCCGCAACGAACTGATCAACATCATGCACCGCCTGCATGGCAGCCTGCTGATTTCCACGCCGGGCCTTGGCCGGAAGATCGTCGGCTGGCTGGGTTGGGCCATGACCCTGTCCTGCCTCACCGGGCTTTGGCTTTGGTGGCCGCGAAATGGCAAACTCTTCATGGGTATGCGTTGGCTTCGGTCGCCCTCGACCATGACCAATCTGCATCACCTGGTCGGCTTCTGGATCCTCGTTCCCCTGCTCGCCGTGTCCTTGACCGGCATCTACATCTCCTTCCCGGATACCAGCCGCGCCCTGTTTGGTGTCGGCGAGCGGGTTGCCGGCCCGCGCCCGCCCCGCCCCCTCCCGGCCCCGCCCCTGGTCAGCCAGGCCACGGACATAGACAGGGCCGTCGCCTTGGCCTCTGCGGCCCAACCGGGTCTGGAACTGACCTCGGTCACCCTGCCCACGCACGGACCTGAGCCGGCCTGGCGCCTCCAGTTCGCAGCGGCCGGCCTTGAAACACCAATCTCGATCCAGGTCGCGGACTCCGATGGCCAGGTTCGGAAGCCACGCGCCGGAACGGCCGGTCAGACGCCTCGCGACAACCTCTCTCCCTTGATCCGAAAAATCCATGATGCCCAGGAAGCTCCCTTGTTTCGGCAGTTCCTGGTCTTCCTGACCGGCATCGCGCCCCTACTGCTGGGCACATCAGGCGCCTGGATGTGGTTTCGTCGTCAATCGCGCCGGCCCAGGACTGAAACCTCCTGAAAAGGCCCATGTCTCGCCCATGCGGCCGGTCTTACCTCCAATGCCTACAGGACGAATGACCGGCGCGCCTCCAGCCAGTCTTGGACTGCAACGACATTGGGACTATCAGTCCGCCATGAAAATCAAACCTGTTCATGTGATTGGCGGCGGCCTGGCCGGCTCGGAAGCCGCCTGGCAGATCGCGCAAGCCGGTGTTCCCGTTGTGCTGCATGAGATGCGGCCCGTGCGTGGCACCGACGCTCACCAGACCGAGGCCCTGGCCGAACTGGTCTGTTCCAACAGCTTCCGGTCCGACGACTGGCGCTTCAACGCCGTTGGCCTGCTGCATGCGGAGATGCGTCGATGCGACAGCCTGATCCTGTCGGCTGGCGACGCCCACCAGGTTCCGGCAGGCGGGGCCCTGGCCGTTGACAGAGACGGGTTTGCCGCCGCGGTCACAGCCAGGCTGGAAGCCCATCCCCTGGTCGAGATTGTCCGGGAAGAGGTGGCGGGCCTGCCGCCGGCCGAATGGGACAGCGTGATCGTCGCCACCGGGCCGCTGACCTCCCCCGCCCTGGCAGAGGCGATCCTCGGACTGACCGGCGAAGACTCCTTGAGTTTCTTCGACGCGATCGCGCCCATCATCCATCTCGACTCGATCGACATGGACATCGCCTGGCGGCAGTCGCGGTATGACAAGGAAGGTCCGGGCGGAGACGCAGCCGCCTATATCAACTGCCCGATGAACCGGGAGCAGTATGAGGCCTTTATTGATGCGCTCTTGAGCGGTCCCAAGACCGAGTTCAAGGAATGGGAAAACGTTCCCTATTTCGATGGCTGCCTGCCCATCGAGGTCATGGCCGAGCGAGGCCGCGAGACCCTGCGCCATGGCCCCATGAAGCCGGTGGGCCTGACCAATCCCCGCGATCCCATGGTCAAGGCCCATGCCATTGTCCAGCTTCGACAGGACAACGCCCTGGGCACGTTGTGGAACATGGTCGGGTTTCAGACCAAGCTGAAACACGGGGTCCAGGCCGAGGTGTTCCGGATGATCCCGGGCCTGCAGAACGCCCAGTTCGCCCGGCTGGGAGGCCTGCACCGCAACACCTTCCTCAACAGCCCAAGGCTTCTTGACGGCCAACTCCGCCTCAGGGCCGAACCGCGCCTCCGCTTCGCCGGGCAGGTAACCGGGGTCGAAGGCTATGTGGAGAGCGCCGCCATCGGACTTCTCACCGGTCGCCTGGCTGCAGCTGAACGGCTGGGGCGCCCGATCGACCCGCCTCCGGTCACGACCGCGCTCGGCGCCCTGGTGGCCCACATCACCGGCGGCCATCTGGAAGGCGGCGGCAGCTTCCAGCCGATGAACATCAACTATGGCCTGCTGCCACCGATGGAAGCCCCGAAAAAGGACGCCAACGGCGGCAAGATTCCCATGAAGGAACGCGGCAGGGCCAAGAAGCAGCTGATGAGCCAGCGGGCCCTGGATGATCTGGACCGGTGGCTTGGCGCCGAACATCTGGCCGCCGCCGAATAGGCGACCGTCTTGGGGTCTGGCGTTCAGCCGGGCGCCGGAATAGGGTCCGGCCCGCCTCGAGACCCCGCCATCCGGAACCAAGCCTGCATGTCGATTCCCGTCCGCCGCTTCGCACTGGGGGCCCTGGTCGCCCTGATGTCCCTGGCAGGCTTCGTTTCCGCCGAGGCCAAGCCCTTCACGGCAAAGACCCTGGTCACCCTGGACCGGGTCAGCGACCCAAGGGTGTCTCCGGATGCACGCTGGGTGGTCTATGGCCTGCGAAGCATGGACTACGAGAGCAACAAGGCGTCCAACGCCCTGTGGCTGATTGATCTGAAGGACCGGTCCATCCCGCCGCAGCGCCTCGAGGCTTCCGAGGGTGGAATTACCTCGGCCCGCTGGACCCGGGACAGCAAGGCGATCTATTTCCTGTCGAGCAGGGTCGCGGGCGTCAGCCAGGTCTTCCGCCTGGACCTGTCGAACCGCACGGTGACCCAGGCCACCTTCTTGCCCTTTGATGTCGACAGCTTTGTCCTGGCGCCCGACGGCAAGGGCCTGGCGGTCAGCTACAGCGGTTATCCCGATTGCCCTTCCCTGGACTGCGACCTGGACCGCAGGAACGCCCCGGCCAAGGACAGGACCACAGGCCAAGTCCATACCAAGCTGTTCATCCGCCATTGGGACAGCTGGGCCGATGGCAAGCGCAACCGTCTCGGCTTTGTTCGCCTGGACGACAAGGGTGTCGGCGGACCGGTCACGCCCCTGACGACGGGCTTCGACGGCGACGTCCCGTCAAAACCGTTTGGCGATGACAGCGAATATGCCTTCACCCCGGACTCTGCGGCCGTGGTGTTCTCCGCAAGGCTGGCGGGACGGACAGAGGCCTGGTCGACCAATTTCGACCTCTGGCGCGTCAGCATCGACGGCCAGGGCCTGACCAATCTGACACCGGCCAACAAGGCCTGGGACACCGGCCCGGTCTTCTCGCCGGACGGCAAGTTCATGGCCTATCGCGCGATGAAACGCCCGGGTTTCGAGGCCGACCGCTGGCAAATCGTTCTGAAGAATCTCAATACCGGGGTCGTGCGCGAGCTGGCCGCAGACTGGGATCGATCCGCCGACTCCCTGGCCTGGAGCGCTGACAGCCGCACCGTCTTCGTCACGGCCCAGGATGTGGGTCAGGTCAGGATCTTCTCGATCGATATCGGGACCGGCGAGGTCAAGGCTCGCACGACGGATGGCCATGTGGGCGCGTTCAGCCTGATGCCAAAGGGCGTCGTGTTCGCCCGCGACACCCTCGCCGGGCCGGCCCAGATCTATGTCCAGGAGTGGAACACCGAAGCCCCGGCCCGGGTGCTGACCGACCACAACAAGGCCGTCATGGCTGAGGCGGACCTCGGCGCCTATGAACAGTTCCGCTTCCCCGGCTGGAACGGCGAGACCGTGCATGGCTATCTGGTCAAGCCGGCCAATTTTGATCCCGCCCGCAAGTATCCCGTCGCCTTCCTGATCCATGGCGGCCCGCAGGGATCCTTTGGCAACCTTTTCCACTATCGCTGGAACGCCCAGACCTATGCCAGCGCCGGCTATGCCGTGGTGATGATCGATTTCCACGGATCGACCGGCTATGGCCAGGCCTTTACCGACTCCATCAGCCAGCACTGGGGCGACCGCCCGCTGGAGGATCTGGAAAAGGGCTGGGATCACGCCCTCAAGACCTACAGCTTCCTGGATGGCAGCCGGGCCTGCGCTCTGGGCGGGTCCTATGGCGGCTATATGGTCAACTGGATCGCCGGCAACTGGAAACGCCCCTGGAAATGCCTGGTGAACCATGACGGCATCTTCGACACCCGCTTCATGGGCTATTCCACCGAAGAGCTCTGGTTCACGGAATGGGAGAACGGCGGCACGCCGTTCCGGCAGCCGGGCAACTATGAGCGGTTCAATCCGGTCAATCATGTCCAGGACTGGACGGTCCCGATGCTGGTCATCCAGGGCGGCAAGGACTTCCGGGTTCCGGCCGAGCAGGGCATCGCCACCTTCACCGCGCTTCAACGCAAAGGCGTCGAGAGCCGATTCCTCTATTTCCCGGACGAGAACCACTGGGTGTTGAAGGCCCAGAATTCGGTTCAGTGGCATAATGAGGTCCTGGGCTGGCTCGATCGCTGGACCGCCCCCAAGCCGAGGGCACGATAGGCAAGGCTACAAGAGCCGCCCGGTCATGACCGCTGTCGTGATGACCAGGCGCCTACGGATAGGCCCAGGTCGTCCTCCGCCGGCATAGGCTCTCGCCAGGCCTGCATGGGCGACGGCCGGAAAGGCAAGCACTGGAAGGCTGGCCAGGGCGCGCCTGCCCCGCTTCAGGATATGGCTGACGGCAGCCCGATCAGCCTGGCCGCGCCGGGCCAGGGTCAGGGCCCGTGCGGCGTCAGCCACCTGTTCCACCCGGGCGCCCGGATCCAGCCTCAGGGCGGCCAACGCCATCACAACGCCGTCGGTCTCGTCGATACGCGCCAAGAACGCCTCATCCTCCAGATCTCCCGAAAGGTCGGCGATGCGGCGATCCGGCAAGCTGGCTACGGTGTCCATCGGCAGGCGACAGGCCTTCAGGGCTTCCAGCACCGGATGGCCTCGGGTCGAACCATCCTTGAGCAGCCCGTCGATGGCCTCACGCCACCAGGCCAGCCGCATTTCGCCAATCAGCGGATCGCTGACCTTGCGGGGAATGGCGGCGAGAGCGTTGTCCAGGCTGTAGAGGGCGACCAGGTCAGCCCTTGCATCAGGGTCCGAGACAAACCGGCTGGACATCCAGCGGTCGGGGTCCTCGAGGGCCAGGGCGGTGTCGAGGTCCCTGGGCTCAGGGGCGTCAGGCATGGGCTGCGATCCTTGAGGGGCAGACAGCAAAGGGCCCGCCGGCAGGACGCCGGCGGGCCCCATCATGATGGTCGAGACCCCGACTTAGGAGAACAGGGTCTGGTTCATGGCCATGGCCGTCAGCATGGGCAGCGACAGCAGGGTGTTGGTGCGCGAGAAGAGCATGGCCTTCTTGGCGGCGGCAGCCTTGGCGTCGGCGTCATAGCCTTCCTTGATGCCCAGGGCGATCTTCTGCGCCGGCCAGATGAAGGCCCAGACGTTGAAGAACATGATCGTGGCCAGCCACATGCCGATACCGATCATGATGTGGCCCTTGTCGGCAAAGCCTTCCGTGGCGCCGAGGGTGAAGGCTTCGAGCAGATAGCCGCGCGAGCCGGCCAGCAGAACGCCGACAACCCAGGTCAGCAAGGCCGCCCAGCGGAACCAGAACAGCGCTTCGGGAGCGATGTATTTGGAGACAGCCGGCTTCAGCTCGGCCGGGATCGACGGCATCATGCGGATCTGGACGAAATTGAAGTAATAGAGCAGGCCGATCCAGAGGATGCCGAAGCCGACATGGAGCCAGCGCAGGACAGCCTGCCAGAACAGGATGTCTGCCGCACCGTGATGCAGGCCATAGGCCAGGATCATGACGAACGCCAGCACGGCGCTCAGGATCATGGTGTTGCGGAAATTCGACAGCAAGGCCGCCATGGTGATACCCCTCGGAAAGTCCTGATCAGGCCGGCACCTATAGGATGGTTCGACCGGCGTTGGAAGGCGGCGATCGGAGTTCAGACCGCGATCAGGGCCGCTGCCAGGCGCCGCCCGTCCGACGCCAGTATGTTGTAGTTTCTGGCGGCAGCTTCGCTGGACATGAATTCCAGTCCCAGGCCGCGAGCGCGAAGCCCTTCGCGCAGGTCGCGGCCTGGCAAGGCCTGGGCCAGACCTGTGCCCAGCAGCACGAACTCGACCGCCGCGCCGGCGGCAAAGACCGGCTCGAAATGGTCCAGGGTCAGATCAGAAAGCCGCCCAACGGCCCAGTCGACAGGCTTGTCATCGACGATGAGCAGGGAGCCTGGCCGCCAAAGGCCCGCAACGCGGAAGCCGCCGCCGCCCCAGGCATCGATCGAAGGCGGTTCTCGCATGACCTGGCTCAGGCCCGGCTGGCCGGACCCAGGACGGTGACTTCTATCTCCTCCTCGCCACGCTTGACGCCCAGCCACATCAGCATGGGTGCTGCGATGAAGAAGGACGAGAAGGTCCCGACCACGATCCCGAAGATCATGGCCACGGAGAAGCCGAAAAGGGCCTCCCCCCCGAAGACCGCCAGGCCCGTCAGGGCCATGATGCCGGTCACGCCGGTCATGATGGTCCGCGAGAAAGTCTCGTTGATCGACAGGTCCAGAAGCTCATTCATGGGCATGCGCTTGTACTTGCGCAGGTTTTCCCGCACCCGGTCCAGGATGACGACCGTGTCGTTCACGGAATAGCCGATGATGGTCAGGATGGCCGCCACGGCGGTCAGGGTGAATTCCAGGTCGGTCAGGGCGAACAGTCCGAACGTCAGGACCACGTCATGCAGAAGCGCCACAGCCGCCCCGACGCCAAAACTGCGACCAAAGCGAAACCAGATGTAGGTCATCATCATGGTGATGCCCAGGACCAGGGCCAGCAGCCCTTTGCTGAACAGTTCGCCAGAGACCTTGGGGCCGACGACTTCCGTCTTGGTGAATTTGGTCGGGCCCAGAGCCTTGACCAGGGCGCGCTTGATCGTCTCGACTCCCTCGGCGGCATTGACGCCTTCTGGGGTCTCGAAACTGACCAGGGCGTCAGTCGTCCCGCCCAGCCCCTGAACCTGGATATCGCCAACCCCTTCCTTGCCGAGGGCGGACCGGATCGCCGCAAGATCGACCTGGCGCGGCGCCGTGCTGAGTTCCAGCACCGTACCGCCGCGGAAATCGACCCCGCAGTTCAGGCCGCCGCAGGGAGGCTTGAACGGAAAGGCCGTAAGGCCGACCGACAGGACGCACAGGACCAGGGACACAAGGGCGATCGGTGCGGCGAACCGCATCAATCGGAAGCTGGTCTGGATCGGAATGATCTTGATCAGCGGCCAGAAGCCGGACCTGGGGGGCGAAGAGTCGGTCATGTGATCGGAAGCTTCTTGGGACGGGCCACCCGGAACCAGAAGGCAAGCAGCACCTGGGTCACGAGAACAGCAGAAAACACGGAAGTGAACACACCGATGGCCAGGGTCCAGGCGAAGCCCTTCACCGGTCCGGCCCCGAGGGAGAACATGATAATCGACGCCCCCAGATGGGTGATGTTGGCGTCAAAGATGGTGATCATGGCTCGAGAGAACCCCGCGTCGGCGGCAGCCAGGGGTGTTCGTCCGGCCCGAACCTCATCTCGCATCCGTTCGTAGATCAGAACATTGGCATCGACTGCGACAGCCAGGGTGAGGATCAGGCCGGCGATGCCCGGCAGGGTCAGGGTCGCCTGTGTCATGGACATGGCCGCGACAATCATCAGGCCGTTCACCAGCAGAGCGGCGACAGACACGCCGCCAAATAGCAGGCCGTAGGAAATCACCATGAAAACCAGCACGGACACGAAGGCAATCATTGTGGAGATTTGGCCCGCCGCAACGGCGTCGGCGCCCAAGCCTGCGCTGACAGTGCGCTGTTCTTCGACCTTTAGCGGCGCCGGCAGGGCGCCCGCCCTAAGTAGAATTGCCAGTTCATTGGCTGACTGGATGTTGAAATTACCGGTGATCTGACCAGAGCCGCCGGTGATCGGATTGATGATGTTCGGCGCGGAGATCACCTTGCCATCCAGGACGATGGCGAACGGCTTGCCGACATTGCGGCTGGTGACAGCGCCGAACCGGCGGGCTCCTTCGCCATTGAAGCGGAACGAGACCACCACCTGTCCGGTCTGGGGATCGGTCTCCTGGCGGGCGTCGACAAGCATTTCTCCGGAAACCTCCGCCCGCTTGCGGACAAGATAGGCCGGAGAATAGGCGTCAGTACTGGGCAGGACTTCCGAACCGGGCGGCACCCGGCCCTGCATGGCCTCGCCCAGCGGCACTGTGGTGTCGACCATCTGGAAGGTCAATTTGGCGGTCTGACCAATAACCTTCTTCAGCTTTTCGGGGTCGCTTTCGCCGGCGGCCTGGACAACGATGCGGTTCTCGCCCTGGCGGGAAATGGACGGCTCCCGCGTGCCCAGTTCGTCGACCCGGCGCGTAATGATGCCGATGGATTGCTCAACGGCGTTGGTCGAAACCTCCCGGATCGCCTGATCGGTATAGGCCGCCCGCAGCGTCTGGTTGGACTGACGGCTGACGACCAGGTCCGGCGTTCCGGTCTTGGTCGGCGCCGCCAGTTTGCCCATCTCGGCCTGGGCCAGGGCCAGTCTTGCGCCATCGGTGATACGGACAGAAACGCCGTCGCCGACAACCCCGAGGCCTGAAAACTCGATATTCGCGTCACGCAACGACTTGCGCACGTCTTCGACCAGGTTGGTGACCCGCTCGCGGCGCAGGGCATCCGTCTCGACCTCCAGCAACAGGTAGGAGCCACCTTGCAGGTCGAGGCCCAGATTCAGGGTCTTGCGGGGCAGCCACCCGGGCAGGCCATCCCGCACCGGAGCGGGCAGGACATTGGGCATTGCGAACAGGAGGCTGAGAAGCACCGCCGCGACAACGGCGATGATCTTCCAGCGCGAGACGGTCATCATGACAAGGGCGTTCCGGACTTGGCTTTTGCGATCAGCTCTTGGCGTCGTTCGCGGGGGCGGGTTCGCCCTTGGTGCGGACCACGGCGATCAGGCCCTTGACCACCTTGACGGTGACGCCCTGGGCGACTTCCACGCCGACTTCCTTGTCCTCGACCCGGACCACCTTGCCGATGATGCCGCTGGACAGTTCGATCATGTCGCCGCGCTTCAGATTCGTGATCATCAGCTGGTGGTCCTTGGCGCGCTTCTGCTGCGGGCGCAGAATCAGAAAATAGAAGAGCGGAACCATCAAAAGGAGGGGCCAAATACCCATCAGGCTCTCAGTCATTTCGACTCCATATCGGGGTAGAGACCGGCGCAAGCGGTTGCGCCGGATTGAGGTGGGCGGAAACTAGGGCCTGACCCCGCCCATTGCAATGAGGCCGCCCCATCCCGTCTGGACCCTGTGGCATTTCTCCGTCATGTCGGCCGCTGTCCTAGCCCACGGATGCCATGACCAGCCCAGACCTCGCACCCCTCCTGACCCGGATTGCCGAAGCGCTCGAACGTCTGGCGCCGCCTGGCGCCGCTCCCGCCGATTTCTCCGCGGCCAGAATGTTTCGCCATGACGCCGCCCGCAACGCCTTCCTTCCGGCCGTGGACTATCCTCTGGCCATCGACCTGCTGATCGGGGTGGACAGGCAAAAGGCGCGGTTCGTCGCCAACCTGGAGCGTTTCGCTCGTGGACTTCCGGCCAACAACGCCCTGCTCTGGGGCGTCAGGGGCACGGGCAAGAGTTCCATGGCCAAGGCAGCCTTCATGGAGGCGACCCTGACCTGGCCGGACCTGAAACTGATCGAGGTGGACCGGGACGAGGTCGCCGCCCTGCCGCCGTTGTTCGACAGCCTGCGCGGCCGTGGCGAGCGATTTGTGGTTCTCTGCGACGACCTTTCCTTCGAGGATGGCGCAGCGGCCGCCAAGGCCCTGAAGTCTGCCCTGGAGGGCGGGGTGGCCGGACCGCCGGACAACGTCCTGTTTGTAGCAACGTCCAATCGCCGCCACCTGATGCCCCGGGACCATGCTGAAGGGCGGGGGCTGATCGCCGCCGCCGAGGACGCCGAGGAAGAAGTCAGTGTCTCCGACCGCTTCGGACTATGGATCGGATTTCCGGCCATGGACCAGACCGCCTATCTGGAAGCGGTGCGAGGCTATGCCGCCCGGTTTGGCCTGGTCGCCGAAAACCTCGACCGCCGCGCCCTGCAGTGGTCACAGGCCCGGGGGTCACGCTCCGGGAGGGTCGCCTGGCAGTTCATCCGCGACCTGGCCGGCGAGCAGGGTCGCCCCCTGCCCTGATCCTATCTGGGCAACACCAGGGTCGGATCAATCGCACGGGCCTTGAACCGTGCGGACGGGGAATGGCGGATCTCGAAATGCAGCTGCGGTCGGGGCGCCTCGCCCGAGGCGCCGACGAGACCGATCTGCTGACCTTTTGAAACACGTTGCTGCATCTTCACGTCCGCCCGCTGCAGGTGGCCATAGACCGTGACCCAGCCATCGGCATGCTGGACCAGCACGGTCACGCCAAAGCCCGGAACGTCGCCGCCGGAATAGACCACGGTCCCGTCAGCGGACGCCCGCACCGGGGTCCCGGCCGCGGCGCCGATGTCGACCCCGTCATTGCGCTGACCGCCGCCCTTGGGGCCGTAGCCGGACAGGACCGCGCCACGCACCGGCCAGTCGAAGCGCCCCCCGGCCATCCGCACATAATCTGCATCGGTATAGACCGGCGGCCGATCCGCCTGCAGCGGCGCAGGCGTGACCGGAGTCGGACTGGTCGTCCGGGGCGGGGGCACCGACACCGGAGGCGTTGGGCCTGGACGCGGCGCAGGCGTGACCACTGTCGGCGGTCGGACCGGACTGGTGGCCGGCGGAACAACCGGCGATGTCGGGGCGACCGGAGGCCGGGTGGCAGGCGGACGCACCACCGGAGAGTTCGCAGGGGGCGTCACGGCAGCAGGCGGCCGCGTGGCCGGCAGTGTCACCGGAGTCGTCGCCGGCGGCGACCGGACCGGCGGGGAGGTCGTGACCGGCGCATTGACGGTGGGCGTCGTCACGCGCGGCGGGGCTCCGATGGTCGGCTCCTCCGGAAGCTGAGTGGTTGTCGGAACCGGCGTCGGAACGGGGGCGACCACCTGCGGCAGCGGCTTGACCGGCGCCGGCGACACGGGCCGCGGCGGTGTGCGAACCACCGGGGGCGGCGCAGGATCCAGAGTGACGGTGACCGTCTTCTTGATGGGGCCGGAATCCTTGAATCCGGACGGCAGCCTCAGCTTCTGGCCGGACCGGATGGCGTCGGAAAGCTCAAAACCGTTCTCTTCGGCGATGGCCGCCGCCGTGACGCCGAACCGCTTGGCGATGGCGAAGAGGGTATCCCCGCCCTGAACCACATAGGCCTTGGCCTTGCTGACCGGCCCCTTGAGAGTCTGGCCCGGCTTGATCAGATAGGGTTCTTTCAGATCGTTGTCGGCGGCCAGTTGCTTTCGGGTCGTTCCCATCTCCCGGGCGACTGCGTCCAGGCCCTGGCCGGACTTGACCCGGTAGCTGATCGGCTTGCCTTCCACGGCGACGACCGGACCGGTGATGGACTTGACCGTCCGTACTTCCGTGCGCGGGGGCGGAGGGACATAGGGGGCGGGTTCAGGCTCAGGCGGAGGTGACGCCGCCTCGGGCGGGGGCAAGGGCCGGGTCTCAACCGTTCCTGCGGAGGGGACCGACCCCATCGGCTGGGCCGGGTCGCGATCCTGCAGCCTGACGGGATACTGCGGACCAGAAGCGGGCTGAGCCCTGGCGGCCTCGGTGGGCGCCGGGTCAGCAGGCCCGGCATGGGCTGGCGCCGAGGAACTGGCAGCCAGAACCGCAGCCGAGGCTGAGAGGAGAATCGCACGGGGGTGGAAGGGGGTCATCGCCGCTCCGTTCGGTTAGGCAGAACTCCTGACGCAATCGGTCTTAAGTCCGCGTTAAGCAACTGCACAAGACCGGCATGACGGGTCACAACTCTCGCGCCACGCCGTCCAGCAGGGGGACAAAACGCACGTCACAGAGTGTTTCCTGCATAAAGCCGCCCGCCCCGTCGCCCGCATAGCGGATCAGTTGCTGGACCGGCCCCTTGCCGACCGGCGCCACCAAGACCCCGTCCGGTTTCAGCTGCGCCAGAAGCACCGTGGGCTCCTCTGGCGCCGCTGCCGTGACCATAATGCGGTCAAAAGGCGCCTGTTCAGGCCAACCGTCGGCGCCATCGCCAAACCTTGTGATGACATTGGTCAGTTCCAGTCGCCGGAACCGGTCCTCGGCCTCGCGCATGAGGGTGCGATAGCGCTCCACCGTATAGACCAGTCGCGACAGCAGGCTGAGGACGGCGGTCTGATAGCCGGAGCCCGTGCCGATCTCCAGCACCCTGGCCCGGCGGTCCAGGGTCAGGGCCTGAGTCATGAGTCCGACGATGAAGGGCTGGCTGATGGTCTGTCCACAGGCAATGGGAAGGGCTGAGTCTTCCCAGGACCGCTCCTTGAACAGGTCCGGTGTGAACATCTCACGCGGCGTCTTTTCCAGCGCGGCCAGCACCCGGGGATCATTCACCCCCTGGCTGCGGAGTGACAGGATCAGGCGGGCGGCGCGGGTCTCTGGAGAATCCGGTGTGGGGAGCTCGGCCATCACAGTCGCGGCGGCGCCCCGCCCAGAAGGCCCTTCATGGCATGCAGGGTCTCGTTGTGGGTCAGGTCGATATGCAGCGGCGTGACAGAGATGCGGCCCTCGTAGGTGGCCTTCAGGTCGGTGCCTTCGGCCGGGTCCGACAGCTGGCCGGAAAAACCCATCCAGTAATAGTCGCGGCCGCGCAGATCGGTGCGCTTCTCCGCGCGACGGATATGCATGTCGCGGAAGCCCTGGCGGGTGACTTCGACCTCGGTGACCTTTTCGGGCGGCCGCGCAGGGAAATTGACGTTCATCACCACGTCATTTGGCCATCCGATCTCCAGCAGTCGCCGGACAATCCCGGGGCCGAAGGCGACGGATGTTTCCCAATAGGCCTTCACCTCGTCATGGAAGGCCAGCATCGACTGTGACAGGGCGATGGAGGGCACGCCGAGCGCCATGCCTTCTATGGCGCCCGCCACCGTCCCGGACATGGTGACATCCTCGGCGATATTCTGGCCCCGGTTGACGCCGGACAAAACGAGGTCAGGCTGCGCGCCCTCGACCAGGTTTCGAATGCCCAGCATCACGCAGTCGGTCGGGGTCCCGGTGACCGCCCATTTGCGGTCGGCGACCTTTCTGACCCGCAAGGGATCGGACAGGGTCAGGGCCCGGCTGGCCCCGGACTGTTCATACTCCGGCGCCACGATCCAGACATCGTCGGACAGCGCCCGGGCGATGGTCTCGAGGGCCTCGAGGCCTTCCGCATGGATGCCGTCGTCATTGGTCAGCAGGATGCGCATCAGGCCTCCCCGCCGATATGGGTCAGGCCGCCCATATAGGGCTGCAGAACCTCAGGAATGAAAATCCTGCCGCCTTCGTCCTGGTAGTTTTCCAGCACCGCAACCAGCGTCCGGCCAACCGCCAGGCCCGAGCCATTCAAGGTATGCAAAAACCTTGTGCCCTTGCCGCCGGCAGGCTTGGTCCGGGCGTCCATGCGCCGGGCCTGGAAGTCACCGCAGTTGGAGCAGCTGGAGATTTCACGATAGTTGTTCTGCGAAGGAAGCCAGACCTCAAGGTCATGGGTCCGGCGAGCCGTGAAGCCCATGTCGCCGGCGCAGAGAAGCATGGTGCGGAAGGACAGGCCCAACGCCTTGAGCACGCCCTCGGCGCATAGGGTCATCCGCTCATGTTCCTCACCGGATTTTTCCGGCGCGGTGATGGAAACAAGCTCGACCTTGTAGAACTGATGCTGGCGGATCATCCCCCTCGTATCCCGGCCGCTCGCCCCGGCCTCGGAGCGGAAGCTGGGCGTCAGGGCGGTCATGCGAAGAGGCAGTTCCTCCTCCGCGACGATCTGTTCGCGCACGATATTGGTCAGGGAGACCTCGGCGGTGGGGATCAGCCAACGGCCATCGGTGGTGTGGAACAGGTCTTCCGCGAACTTCGGCAGTTGCCCCGTCCCGAACAGGGCCTCGTCCTTCACCATCAGCGGCGGGCTGATCTCGATATAGCCGTTCTTCAGCGTCTGGTGGTCCAGCATGAACTGGCCGAGCGCCCGCTCCAGCCGGGCAACCTGACCCTTCAGAACCACGAACCGCGAGCCGCTCATCCGCGCGGCCGCCTCGAAATCCATGCCGCCCAGCGAAGCGCCCAGGTCCACATGGTCCCTGGCCTGGTTCAGTCGCACCGGATCGCCATGGCGGCGGATCTCGACATTGCCCGTCTCATCCGCTCCAGGCGGGACCTCCAGGTCCGGGATGTTGGGCAGGGACGCCAGAAGATCCCGCAGGGCCACGCCGGTACGGGTCTCGATCTCGCCCTGGGCGGCCAGTTCGCTCTTCAGCGCCTCCACCTCGGCCATCAGGGCGGCGGCGCCCGCCTCATCCTTCCTGGCCTTGGCCTGACCGATCAACTTGCTCGCGTCGTTCCGGCGGCTCTGGGCGACCTGCAACTGGGTCTGGGCAGCCCTCAAGGCGGCGTCCAGTTCGAGGATCTGCGGCGTCTGCGGCGACAGACCACGCGAACTCCAGCCGGCGTCGAAGGCAGCAGGATTTTCGCGAATGGCTTTGATGTCGTGCATGGCTCTGGCCGCTGAAAGGAAGCGGCCCTGTCTAGTGCGCGTCGCCCCCCGGATAAAGCCCTGCTGCGGCCCGGGACGCCGCTTCACCGGAACAATTGCGCGAGAGGCTCCGCCGGCTCACGCCTTCTTTGAAAAATAGGTCTCGGCCTCACCCGGAAAGGTCCTGGCCTTCACGTCGGCCGCATAGCCGGCCGCCGCCCGGCCGATCTCGCCGCGCAGGTCCGCGTAACGGCGCACAAAGCGGGGCGTCCAGTCGAACAGGCCCAGCATGTCGTCCGTCACCAGGATCTGGCCATCGCAGCCGGCGCTGGCGCCGATGCCGATGGTCGGCGGCTCGATGGCTGCGGTGATGTCGCGGGCCAGGGGCTCGGCCACACCCTCGACCACGACAGCGAAGGCGCCGGCTTCGGCGGTAGCGCGGGCCTCGGCCAGGATTCGGGCCCGCCCCTCGTCGTCGCGACCCTTGGCCTTGAACCCGCCATCCACCAGAACAGCCTGGGGCCTCAGACCCACATGGCCCATGACCGGAATGCCCCGCTTGACCAGGTAGTCGATGGTCTCGGGCACGGTCTGGCCGCTCTCGACCTTGACCGCCTGGGCGCCGGTTTCCTTCATCAATCTGGCCGCATTGGCATAGGCCACCTCGGCAGGCCCCTCATAGGAGCCGAAGGGCATGTCGATCACCACCATTGCGCGCCGGGACCCGCGCATGACCGCCTGGCCATGCAGGATCATCATCTCCAGGGTGACGCCGACGGTATTGGGCAGGCCATGCACCACCATCCCGACGCTGTCGCCGACCAGCAGCAGATCACAATGGTCGTCGAGGATCGCGGCGACCGGCGCTGTATAGGCTGTCAGACAGACGATGGGGTCACCACCCTTGCGGGCGGCAATATCCGGCGCGGCCAGCCGACGGACCGCGTCTTGACGGTGAGAGGACAGATCAGAACTCCTGGGTCGCCCGGGTAATCACAAAGCCCAGCGCCATTACACCCAGGCCCGCCGTCATCCAAAGCACTTCCGAACTGACCGGAATCGCGCCGAAGTTTGAACTGGCGGACAGCAACTCTCTTGCAGCCTTGCCGACGGCGCCGGCCTGGGCCGTCAGTTCGCCGCTGGCCGACCGGAGAAAGAGCCCGGCGCCCATGAACTGTCCGACGCCGACCAGGGCCGCAACAACGCCCGCCGCGCCAATGAACAGCCGACGCACGGACCATCCCCGCTCCAGACGGGTCTCCACGTCGCGGGCGAACAGTTCGGCATCGGGAAAATGCGGCGGCTCGGCGAACATCCGGTCCAGGCGCATTTCGAAATCGAGTTCAGACATGTCCCTGCCTTTCCGCATCGCGCCCTTCGCCCTGAGCAGGCGCAAGTCGGAGCCGGAGTTTATCCATACCACGTTTGACATGGGACTTCACCGTTCCCAAGGGGGTATTCAGGGTTTCGGCAGCCTCGGCGTGAGACATGCCTGCGCCATAACAGAGGGACACGCACATTCGTTCCGGATCCGACAGGCTCTGCATCGCCTCATCGAGGTCGATCCGGGCAACCGTGCTGACCTCGCCGCCATGGCCGGCGTCATCCTGTTCCTGTTCCTCGGTAAGGCGGCTGTCCTTGCGCCAGCGGCGGACATAGAGCCGGGCGGCGATCCGCTTGACCCAGGCGCCAAAGGCGCCCTCGCCGCGGAATTCAGCAATCCGCTCGAATGCGGTGAGAAAGGCATCCTGCGCGATATCGTCGGCCAGGGCGGGCTGGGCGCCCATGCGCCGCAGCAGTCCCCGGACAGCCGAGCCATGGCGACGGACAAGCTCGCCAAAGGCCGGCCGCTCCCCCGCCGCCGCCAGAGCGGCGAGCTCGACATCATGAAGTCCTGCGACAGCCCTGGTCTGGGCCATGGATCCGTCTCCCCCTGATCAGGTCCGGGCGCCGATCAGGGCTGCTTGGACTTGTTGGGGTTGAAGAAGCTGAGCACGATGTAGGTCAGACCGACCACCCCTGGGATGGCCCCCATTCCCATCATCGGGTAAAGCGCGTCGGCGTCCATATAGCTGACAAAGTATCCGAACGTGGCGACGCCAACGCCAACCGCGACCCAGATGATCCCCGTCCGCAGGTCGCTCAAGGCCGTTGGGGCCACCTTCACGTTGCGGGTCATGGCGTCGATCATTTCGGGCGGAACAGGCTGTCCTTTTTCGATCGCGGCGCGCAGGGTCGCCTGCATTTCGCGGCGTTCCTTGCTTTTGAAATAGCCGGGCAGCACGACCATGGCGGTGATGCCGCCGCAGATCGTCAGGAAGCCAACAATGGGAGCCAGGTCTTCAAGCATCTCGATAACCTCTTTTTCTCTGCGACGCCGCGCGTTTGCGTGCGTCCTGTGATGATGAGAGGCCTCGCGAGGGTCGTTTGGATGCGATCCCGCACATGAATTGTTCGTAAGGCGCTGAACCCGATCAAGCGCCTCGGACAAGAGTCTCCGCGCGTCGCCCGATCTGACCCACCAGCACCAGAACGGTCAGGGTCGCGGCCAGCACAGCGGCGCCACCAAAGAGACTGTTGGACAAAGGCTCGAGGATCCGAACCAGAGCCGGTGCTGCGGCCCAAAGCGCAAGGCCGCCCGTCCAGGAAACAACCAGCGCCTTAAGCAGCGACTGTCGCAGTGTCCTGCCCGCTACCTGCCGCATCACCGCGGACTCGAAGGTGGTGTCCCGGGCTGGCGGCCTGTCCTGGCGCAGCAGGAAAGCGATCCGTTCATCAGGTGTCATGTCGCTTCTCCGAGTTCGGCCAGCAGTCTAGCCCGTCCACGGGCCACATGCGACTTGATCGTGCCCAGCGGCAGACCCAGGGCCTGGGCCGCTTCCGGATCGGTCCAGCCCTCGGCCAGGCAAAGCTGCACGGCTGCACGCTGATCGGGCTCAAGATCCATCATGGCCCGGTCGAGCGAGAACCGAAGGGCGGGGTCCAAGGGCGGTTCTGTTGACTGCGCCTCGACCGCCAACCACTCGCCATCGCGCCGGGCCTGTCGGCGACCGGACCTGAGAGCCGACTGCGCCTTGCGATAGGCGATGCCAAACAGCCAGGGCCGGAAATCGTCTGCTGCCCGAAGCCTGGACAGGCTGGACCAGGCAACAATGAAGGCCTCCTGGGCCAGATCATCCGCCTCATCCGCTCGGCCGGACATCAGCCGACGAAGGAACCCGCGCAGGGACTGCTGGTGGCATTGCACCAGACGCGAGAACGCCGCCTGCGACCCTCCCCTCGCCGCCTGGACCAGCGGCCCGTCCATCAGTCCGGCCGACGGGTCAGCACAGCCACAAGAGAGGCGAGGCAGAGGGCCGCCATGACGAAGGTGACGATGACGAACGCTTCGCCGGCCCCGTAGATGTCCGTGAAACTGGCGAATCCAAATCCGCTCGCCAGAACCCCGAACAGCACGACCTGGTACCAGCCATGTTCCCGGCGACGATAGCGCCGCGACGGCCGGTCACCCCGGTCGCCATCCTCTGCGTCGATCGGGCGATTCAGTTCGGCCAGGAGGTCGGCCGGCGGCTCCCGACCCTGGGCGGCGTAGCTCTTGATCAGGTCCAGGGTGTCGCGATGGCGACGGTAGTTCAGCCAGCTCTGGAACGCCGAATAGAAAAAATAGCCGACCGGGAAAATCAGCCACCAATAGGATCGGAACAGGTCTTCCATAGCTCGGTTCTCCTTGGCCGGCGCGCATCGCCGGCAGCTTCAGAAGACAAGTCGCCGCCGGGCCGCCTCCTGGATGCAGCTGAGGGAACTATTTTTGTCCCGCCAAGGTGCTGAAAGCCGCAACATACTGTTCGGGCTTGAAGCCTACCAGCAAGGGCCCCGCCCCTTCCAGGACTGGTCGCTTGATCATGGAGGGCTGGGCCAGCATCAGGCTGATCGCCTTGTCCCGCGTCAGATCCAGGCGATCGCCCTCTGGCAGTTTCCTGAACGTTGTGCCGGACCGGTTCAGCAGGGCCTCCCACCCCACCTGGTCAGCCCAGGACTCCAATTGGTCCGCGCTTATCCCTTGGGTCTTGTAGTCGTGAAACACGTAGCTGCGCCCATCCGCTTCAAGCCACTTTCGCGCCTTGACCATGGTGTCGCAGGCCTTGATGCCAAAAAGGGTCAGGGTCATGTCGGGAAGCCAGAATCTGTCTGAACGGACCACTGCCCTAGCGGCCTTGGCTGTCAACAGGGAAGCAAAGCGGCAGCGTTAGTTCAGCGACTGACGCAAGATTTCCATCGGCTGCTGGGAGACCTGGATGGCGCCGGCTCGGGGTCGGTCAATATCGAGGATCAGGCTGATCGCCAGACACAACAGGACCAGCAGCAGTCCGATCGCGATACGATGCTGGCGCCCTGTTCCCCCGGCGACATAGCCGAGCATCAAGACAGACAGAAATGCGTAGAGCACCAGAAGGACAAGGACGCGGTCCGGAATATGGGCTGCGCGAGCGGCCTGTCGGGCCGAAGCAAGATCAAAACTTTCATTCACGGCATCCATGAGCGCCCTTGAAACTTGTTCTGATCTTTCGACTCTCACAGCCAGACCAACGTCTTGCCATAGGCTCTTCTGAATACGCGCTTCATCACGCATTTCCAGTTCACCAGAGCGGGACCATTCGAGGCGGGCGTCGACATAGGCCAACAGGTTACTGCGTAGCCTCGAACGGACCGGCTCTTCTAGTAGATCTGCGCGAAGCCAGGCCGTGCCAATAGCGTTTGCCTCCTGGACGACTAGATCCCGGCGCGCTTCATAGCGGTTCAAACCAAGTGAAAACGTGAAGCCAAGCAAGAGGGCAAGGAGGCCGAGCACCGCCGACAGCAAATAGTCCTGGCCGCCGCCTTCGGGGGGTTGCAACGCTTGTAGCCTCTGGTCGAGCCAACGCCGACCGCGGTAGCCAGCTTCCACGGTCACGAGAAACAAGACGAGCAGGGCGGGCATGATCAACCAGAGTGGCATCCGCTCGATCATCGTGTTTGCCCCTTGATTTTCTCGGCGGCAGGCTTCTCCGATTTCCTCCAATGCATCAAGTGCCGAGAGAGCCCGCAGCGGGATGCTTGAAGAGGTATGGTCCAATTGAGGGGCAGCGACGTAAGCCTTCCTGACCGGTCAGGTTGCGATTCGGGAGGCGGCCAACCATGAAACGATCGCGGGTTCCAAAAGCCGCCGTTTGCGCAACTGCCTTGGCGCTTTTCGGGCCAGTTGGCCAGGCCTTGGCCAACTCGCCATCAGCGAAGTCCAGACCTTCGTTGGATAGAGCTACGGAGGTAGCTCGCGGGATCGGCCTGTCTGGCCAATTGTTGATCGGCGACGGTTCCGGCGGTAATTCCACAACAGCCTTTGGGCTTTCCAACCACGAAACTAACCGCCCACATCGCGATCAGGACCGCTGGGTCTGGGCTTCCAACACCAAGTTTATTACCGCCATTCTGGTGATGCAGCAGGTCGACGCGGGCCGTTTCTCGCTCGACGAGCCGTTGCGCCGGTATCTCCCGGCCTTCACGGGACCAACGGGCGACCGGATCACCCTGCGCCGGCTCCTGCACCACCGTTCAGGCCTGCCCAACCCGAATGACACGGCGCTGAACACCAACGAGATTCCGGAATTCTACACCCAGTCCGGCGCGCAGATCTCCGACCGGGCCCGCGCCCTCGGCTATTGCGCCGGACCAGTTCGGGCTGAACCGGGAGACGGCTTTGCCTCCTTTGGCTACAACAATTGTGACCATCTAGTGCTGGGGGCGATCCTGGAGGCGGTTACGGGAAAATCCTACGCAGCCCTGCTGCGCGACCAGATCTCACGTCCCCTGGGTCTGAAGACCATCAAACTGGCGCCGGACAAAGCGCCCGGCGGCGGCGCTACCGCGACCGGATACCTGGCAGGCAAGCCCTTTCCGCCGGTCAATGTGGCGACCCTTGGCGCCGGCGGTGCGATCACCGGATCCGCTGCAGACATGATGGCCATCGATATCGCCCTGATGAACGGTCGACTCCTGTCCCCCGCCGGCCGGACCACGCTCTGGCAAGGGGACCCTGCCCTTGGCTATCAGGCCCTGGGCGTCTGGTCCTTTCCGGCGGAACTGACCGGTTGCAAGGAGCCGGTGGCCCTGATCGAGCGGCGCGGTGACTTTGGCGGAGTCCAGGTGCGAAACCTCATGGCGCCGGAACGCGGCCGGGCCCTGGTCGCGCTCATCAATGAGGCCGAGTTTGACTTCGGCGAGATCTGGCAGGGTCGCGGCCCGACCTTTGACCTGGCTTCAGCCGCCTTCTGTCCGGAGTAGGCTGACCTTTCCGGCGTCAGCCGGCCAGCTTCGCCTCGGCCTCGGCCAGCTCGAGCAGTTGGTCGGCCACAACGCCCCAGCCCTGAGCAAAGCCCATCTCTTCATGCTGCTTGTGGGAAGCTGCGTCCCAGTGGCGCGACCCGGCCCGGTAGCGGGTCCCGCTTCCTTCCGGGGCAAAGCTGAAGAAGCCCACCATGAAGGCTTTCTGCGGCATCCAGCCTGCGGTGAAGGCGTCGGTGAAGACGATGCTGCGATTGGGGATCACCTCGAGGATCACGCCCTCCATCGGCGATGTATCGCCCTCGGGCCCGCTCATGATCATGGCGGAGCGCCCACCGGGGCGAAGATCCTGCTCTATGACCTTTGTCGTCCAGGGGCGCGGCGCCCACCATTCTTCCAGCCGCTCTGTCCAGACCCGATAGACCACCTCGGGAGCAGCATCGATGTATCGCTCGACGGCCAGTTCGAAGGGGCCGGATCCTGTCGTTTCAGTGCTCATCGTTCATCTCCATCGGCTGCAGCCTTGATGGCGGCCAGGTCCAGTTTTTCCTGCCCATCATCGCCTGCATGGCGCGACCGGATCGCGCCGGATCGGGATCTGACAGCAGGGCGCCCAGTCCCTCCGGCACCACCTGCCAGGACAGGCCGAAGCGGTCCTTCAACCAGCCGCACTGACCCTCCGATCCGCCTTCAACCGTCAGACCATTCCAGAAATGATCGACCTCGGCGGCGTCCCGGCAGGAAATCGAGAGCGAAATGGCTTCGGTAAAACCAAACTGGGGCCCGCCGTTCAGGGCCTGGTAGCCTTGCCCGGAAAGCGAGAACTCGACCATCAGGGCCGTTCCCTCCGGAAATGGCGCTCCTGCGCCGTACCGCGACACGTTTCCGACCGAGGAGTCCGGGAACAGTGAAACATACAGCATTGCGGCTTCCTCGGCCTGACCATTGAACCAGAGGCAGGGGGTGATTCTGGACATGTCCCGTTTCCTTCAGGGTTTCCGTGGGCCGACAAGGGCGAACATCGCCACTTGCGGGTCGCTGGCCTGGATCATCAGACCGCCGACCAGGACTTGGTGCGGCCTGTTCAAGACCTGTGCTTCTGCGCCGGCGATCCGGGCGCCGGCCGCAATCACCTGAAGGACAGTTCCCTGCGGGTCCGCCACTCGAGGCGCGGGGATCGCCAGGACCATCCACAGGAATCCGCCGAAACCAGTCGCAAGCAACAAGCGACTCGGGCCTTGTCGGATCCCGGGTCGGGGTGACGCGAACGGACAGAACAGACAATGGAAATCTATCGTTCATCGGGTAGTTCGTGTCGCGCAACCCACATCACTCACGAGGTGCTGGTCATCTCGATATCCATCAAGCGCCAACCCGACCTCGACGCACCAGGCCTGCTCAGCCGTGAATGTCGCCGCCAAGGCTATTCGGCCCTTGATGTCCTTTACACGCGACGCTCCCAATTCCCACAAGAGGAAGTGGCTGGCCTCTTGGCGGCTGCCCACAGCTTCGCTGCAGCATACCGAAGGGTGGTCATCTACGGTTTCAGTGTCGGGGCCTATGCCGCCATGAACTTCGCACCCTTCGTCGGCGCCAAGATCGCCATTGCTGCGTCCCCGCTCTTTTCGCCTGATCCCGCCAAGGTGCCGTTCGAGCGGCGCTGGGAAAAGGAACGAACCCGACACCAGGGATTTCCCTTCGACAACATGGTTCGAGGCCTCAACTCTCTGGACCACGCCTATCTGATGTATGACCCCTATGATGATGACGACCATCACATCCGCTCGATCGTGGATGTAGCGCCGTCAGTAACGCTTATGCCGGTTCCGTTCGGCGGCCATCCTGTCAGTTCCGTCCTTGCAGTTAACCGGACGATTTACAGAGTGATCGCCGACATCGCCCATGACCGGTTTCAGATGACGGGCTTCCATGCCGCGGCCCGGGACAGCCGGCGAGGATCACCTCGCTACTTCGAGACGCTGGCGCGGTTGCAACCCGAAAGTCGTGACGAACTGCGGGTCCGGCTGCTCGAGAAGGGCTTGCTTCTGCAGAAAGAACCGCAGCCGGCCTATCTGAAACAGCTGATCCCGCCCCTGATTCGACTGGGACGCAGGGAGGATGCCGCAACCTTCGCGGAACTGGCTCTCGCCGCGGGGGCCGCGAGAGCGGAATTAGACTTGCTCATGGGCGAAAACCCCGAAATCCTCATTCTCAATAAAACGCCTTGAACCGTCCTGAAGGTTTGGGTCCAACAACAGGACAGTCCCTGTGGATGGTTCATGAAGCCGCTGACGTGGCCCATCCTGTCGAGCGGCTTGGCGTCAAGGTATCCTCATGGCTTCCCGATCGATCCGACATCCTGAACGTCACCTGGTCGCCCGGATTGGCTGGCTTCGAGCCGCCGTCCTGGGAGCCAATGATGGCCTCGTGTCCACCGCCAGTCTGATCGTCGGGGTCGCGGCCGCCAATTCAGCAAAAGGCGGCATACTTGTCGCCGGAGTCGCCGGGCTCGTCGCCGGCGCCATGTCCATGGCCGCCGGCGAGTATGTGTCGGTCAGTTCGCAATCCGACACCGAAAAGGCCGATCTGGCGCGGGAAACTGCGGAACTGGCAGCAGATCCGGCGGCTGAAACCCGGGAACTGGCGGCCATCTATGTGGCGCGCGGTGTGAGGCCGGACCTCGCGAACGAGGTGGCGTTACAGCTCATGTCGACTGACCCGCTCGGCGCCCATGCCCGGGATGAGCTTGGCATCTCGGAGTTTTCGACCGCCCGCCCCATCCAGGCTGCGTTCACCTCGGCCGCGACATTTTCGGCTGGAGCTGCTCTACCTCTTCTTGTTGTGCTTCTGGTCCCCTTGTCCGGTCTGCCCTATTGGGTCTCGGGCTCGGCTTTGCTCGGGTTGATGATGTTGGGCGCTCTGGGCGCCAAGGCCGGCGGGGCGCCAATAGGTCGTTCGGTCTTGCGGGTCACCTTCTGGGGAGCCTTCGCCATGGGTCTGACCGCCGGCATCGGCAAGCTGTTCGGGTCCGTGGTGTGACGACGGAGCGTTCTGTCCGAAGACCCGGATGCTGCGCGCCGAACAGTTCATCTGGCATGGGCAGCGGCTGACGCAGGTGTCAGGCTCTGGTCAAGCGCATCGTCCCAATCCAGAACGGGCCGCCCGTTCCCTAAAGACCGACAGAGACCCAGGACCGTGACCACGCCCCCGCTCGCCATCGTCACCGGCGCCTCGTCCGGTGTGGGTCTTCATGCCGCTGCGGCCCCATTCATGGGGGCTGGAAGGGCGTCATGGCCAGCCGCGACCTCGCCAAGGCAAGTCTGGCGGCCCATGCGCTCGGCTTGTCTCCAGATCAGTCCGAAATTGCCATGCTGAATCTCGGATCCCTGGCGTCAGCTCGCCGCTTCGCTGACAGATTCATCCAAAGCGGTCGATCCTTGAACGCCGTGGTTTGCAGTGCAGGGGACTATCTTCCGCTCTTGAAGCAGCCGCAGCGCTCCGAAGGCGGTTATGAAATCAGCGTGGCGACCGACTATCCGGGCCACTTCCTGCTGGCCAATCTGTTGTTGGATCACTTGAGACAGACGCCTGGGGCCAGGCGGGTCTGCCTTGGCGCCGTCACGGCCAGTTCCGAGGTGCTCGGCGAAAAGATTCCAATTCCTGCACCCGCCGATCTGGGCGACTTCGAGGGTCTCGCCGCCAGCTTCACATCGCCGGTCGCGATGATCGACGGCAAGGCTTTGAAGGCTGGAAGCTTTGCATGATGATGAGCCGGGAATTCCATATCCGACATGAGGAAGCCACCGGGGTCGCCTTCCCGACCGCGAATCCGGGTTGTGATGCCGACACGCCGCGCTTCCGGAACACGCCGCCTCTGTTCCAGAAGATCTTCCCGTGGTTCCAGAAGAGCATCACCAAGGGCTATGTTGCCCAACCACGGTCCGGAGAACACCTTGCCCGGGTGGTGGCGGGGCCTGGATTTGCCGTCTCGGGTGTTCACTGGAGTTGCGGCAATCGCCAGACTGAAGGTCGAGAAGCCTTTGCCCAAAGTCCCTCCGGTCAGGCTGCCGATCCGCAGCGGTCTCGCCGCCTCCGGGATCTGAGCGCTGGCCTGGTCGGCCTGACTGAAAACCGATGACCAGCGGCAACAGGCCCCAAGCCGATCCGGTTCTGCCCGGTCAGGAAAGCGTCTGGGCCTTTCCGCGTCCTGCGATTGCCGAACGGACCTCGCTTCGTGTGACCATCCAGCACGCCGGTCTGGTTCTGGCTGACAGCTGTTCAACAGTTCGGACCTTGGAGACCAGCCACCCTCCAAGCTACTATTTTCCACCTGACGACATCCGGCCCGGCCTGCTGCGAGCAGCACAGGGCGGATCATTCTGCGAATGGAAGGGTCAGGCCGTCTACTGGGACGTGCTGGTTCAAGGACAGGTCATCGAAGGCGCCGGCTGGAGCTATCCTTCGCCAAGCCTGGCGTTCGGGATGCTCAGGGACCATGTCGCCTTCTATGCCGGGCCATTCGATCTCTGCACGGTGGAGGGCGAAACGGTTGTTCCTCAGCCTGGCGGCTTCTACGGCGGCTGGATCACCAGCCGACAGGCCGGTCCCTTCAAGGGAGGCCCTGGCTCTCGATTCTGGTGAGGCTGGCTAGGCGGCGGCGGCCCTGTCTCCGCCGGGTTACCTTCCGGGTAATTGTCCGGAGCCGGGAAGCCACCTTTATTCGGCCGAGATCCGAACTGGAACCGCCCGATGTCTCAAAAGTTTCACAAGCTCTGGCTCAAGGTGACGGCCCTGTTGGTGGGTTCATTCGGGCCTGTCTTCTTTCTGGCGACCATGGTCCCGACCGTCGAGCCGGCGCGCCTCACCCTGGATCTCCTCAGCTGGCCCCTGGACGGGACTACCAGCTTCGCCTCACCCGACATCCGCTTCCTGTCGGCCCTGACCGGCGGCTTCCTTCTGGGATGGGGCGTCATGATCTGGAGCCTGGCTGTCCGGGTTCATGACCTGGCGCCGGAGCCGGTTCGCAAGACCGTTCTGGTCAGCCTCCTCGCCTGGTTCTGCCTGGACAGCGCCGGATCGATCCTGTCCGGCAATGTCTCCAACGCCGTTTTCAACATTGTCGTCCTGCTGATGGCCGTAGGGCCGTTGTGGGCTCCGGCGAAGGATTGATGTCCAGGTGGGAACGTCCAGACCTCAGATCGCCTTCAGGGCCCTCAAACCGCCGACGACCGGAATTTGAAGGGGCAACCCCACCCGGAAGGGAAAAGCGCAAACCATCGGAATGAACGGTTGCCCAACACGGCAAAGCTTGCCGACTGGCCTAGAAGGGAAGGCGCTGACCTCCTTATGAAAACATCCGCTGGTCCCAGCCTTGTCTGACCGTTCGGGTTGGCTATTCGGGCTCGGTTTCCATGGATCGGAACCGCTTCTCCGCCGTCGCGTCCTGAGACCCGACATAGGCGGACAGACCCTCGACCAGTCGATCAAAGACGACCCGCACTCTCGGCTGATTTCGGATGTCCTCATGCGTAACGATCCAGATCGGCAGCGATCTGGTCAGCGCCGGAAGGACGGCCACCAGGTTCGGGTCACGGGCCGCAATGCCAATCTGACAGACGCCGATCCCGACGCCGGCGCGCAGTGCCGCGAGTTGAACCAGACTGTTCTCGGATCCGATCGCGACCCGGAACGCAGATGGCATGATCCCCGCTTCGACAAGCGCAGGCCCGATCAGGTCCTGCCGGTCCCCGCCGATCACAAGATGGCCGGTTCCGAATTCATCCAGACCGGTCGGAACCGCACGTCCCTGAAAACAGTCCCGATGAGCAAACAGTCCCACCTTGATGTCGCCCACGAACCTGGCGACCAGGGCGGACTGCACGGGCCGCACCATCCTGACAGCGACATCCGCCTCCCGACGCAGAATATCCTCGTTTCGATCTGTCGCTGCGATCTCAAGGGACAGGGCTGGATGATCGGCCACCAGCGGACACAGGATCGGCGGAATCACCTCCACCGCCACGATCTCACTGCAGGTTACTCGAACCGTTCCCGTTGGACGCTCCGCCTCACTTCTAGCTGCCCTGGCTAGCGCCTCGGCAGAGGACCGCATGGAGTCGGCATAGGGCAACATAACCCGGGCGGCGGGAGTCGGGATCAATCCGTTAGGCGTCCGGGCAAACAGGGTTGTCCCGAGATCACGCTCAAGATCCTCGATCTGACGCCGCACCGTAGGCTGGGTAACCCCCTGCGCCCGCGCCGCTCCGGACAGGCTGCCTTCCCGCATGACCGCGAGAAAGGTGGCGATATGGTCCCAGGAGGCGGCGACGCTCATGCATTTATGTCTAGCTGATGAACCCTGCTGTGCAATCGCTTTCAGGAGTTCGAAGCCCTAACTCCAGGCCGTACAAAACCTCATGCCTCGGAAAGCCCGCAAGATGACCGATTTTGCAGTCTCTACAGACGCCGCCGTCACAGACCCTCCGGTCGTGGACGGCGGCTATGTCCGGGGAACTCCAAAGACATTGTTGCGATTGGAAGGCGCGACGGTTCTTGTCTGTGTGACCTTCGCCTTTTCGGAAGTCAGCGGGAATTGGCTCCAGTACGCCCTGCTTTTTTTCGTCCCGGACATCTCGATGCTGGCCTATCTTTTCGGGAGACGGACCGGCGCCACGCTCTACAATGTCGCCCACAGTTACCTGGCGCCCGCAATCCTGATCCTTTGTGGCCATTTGTGTGATCTGCCCCTCGCCCTGTCCGCCGGACTCATCTGGATCGCCCATATCGGCTTCGATCGGGCAGCAGGCTATGGCCTCAAATATGGAACGGCATTCGCGGATACTCATCTTGGTCGGGTCGGTCGCTCTCGCTGAACGCCCGATTGTTGGCGGGCGGAACAGCTGCTCCGGGACTTTCAGATTGAGATCGGACCATGTCAGAACTGCGGAAGACGTGGTCCGGGCCCCTGAAGCCCACTGGCCCGGTTGGGCGGCGCCCCGTCTTCGTCACCTGCGCCCCGGAAGACATGGGGGGCGAAACGAGCCGTCATTCCCACTCGATGGTGCCGGGCGGTTTGCTGGTCACGTCATAGACGACCCGGTTGACGCCCCTCACCTCGTTGATGATCCGGGTGGCGGTGCGTCCCAGGACGTCCCAGGGAAACCCGAAGAAGTCCGCGGTCATACCGTCGGTCGAAGTCACGGCGCGCAGGGCCAGGACATTTTCATAGGTGCGGGCGTCGCCCATCACCCCGACGGTCTTGACGGGCAACAGGACCGCGAAGGCCTGCCAGATCTGGTCATAGAGACCGGCCTTGCGGATTTCTTCCAGATAGATGGCGTCGGCCTGCTGCAGGACGGCGACCTTCTCCGGAGTGATCTCACCGGGGATACGAATGGCCAGACCAGGCCCCGGAAAGGGGTGGCGTCCGACAAAGTCCGGATGGAGACCCAGTTCGACGCCCAGGACACGGACCTCGTCCTTGAACAGTTCGCGCAGCGGCTCGACGAGCTTGAGCTTCATGTAGTCGGGCAGACCCCCGACATTGTGATGGCTCTTGATCACGGCGCTGGGACCGCCGCGGGCCGAAACGCTCTCAACCACGTCCGGATAGAGCGTCCCCTGGGCCAGAAACTCGGCACCGGCCACCTTGGCCGCTTCCCGGTCGAAGACTTCGATGAACAGCCGCCCGATGGTCTTGCGCTTGGTCTCGGGATCGGAAACTCCGGCCAGGGCGCCCAGAAAATCCGCTGACGCATCAACATGAACCAGCGGGATGTTGTAGTGGTTCTTGAACAGGCCGACGACCTGCTCGCTTTCGCCCGACCGCATCAGGCCAGTATCGACATAGACACAGGTCAACTGGTCGCCGATCGCTTCATGGATCAGAACAGCGGCGACGGAACTGTCGACCCCGCCCGACAGGCCGCAGATGACCCGGGCATCCCCGACCTGGGCCCGAATGCGGGCAATGGCTTCATCCTTGAAGGCCGCCATGGTCCAGTCGCCGGACAGGCCCGCGATCCGATGGGTGAAATTGCGGATCAAGGTCGCGCCCCGGGGCGTATGGGCGACTTCTGGATGGAACTGGACTCCATAGAACCGGCGAACGGGATCGGCGATAACCGCAAAGGGGGACCCCGGCGAGGTGGCCAGGACTTCGAAACCCGGCGGAATGGCGGTAATCTTGTCGCCGTGGCTCATCCAGACCGTTTCGCGGTCACCGACCTCGCCCAGACCTTCAAGCAGGTCATTGGCCTGGCGGATCTCGATCTCGGCCCGACCAAACTCACGGGTGTGGCCACTTTCGACCGTCCCGCCCAGCTGGGCGCACATGGTCATTTCGCCATAGCAGATGCCAAGGACCGGCACGCCCAGCTCGAAGAGCCTGGGCAGGGCCCGGGGCGTCTCGTCCTCATGGGCGCTGGCCGGCCCCCCCGACAGGATCACTGCCGCCGGGGCGAAGCTGTCCAGGATGGCCTCGATCTTGTCGAAGGGATGAATCTCGCAGTAGACGCCGCTCTCCCGCACCCGGCGGGCTATGAGTTGCGTCACCTGGCTGCCGAAGTCGACGATAAGAACAGACTGGTGCGTGGTCATGGCTTGCGATCCAGAAGGGCGACGAAGAAGCCGTCCGTGCCGGCTGTCCTGGGAGTGAGCCGCAGGAATCCCTGCGGGGTCAGATAGGGCGAAAACAGTTCGATCGGCCGGACCGAAAAGTCCGGCGAGCGGCCGACGAAGGCGGCGATCTGGTCCTCGTTCTCCTCCGAAAAGAACGAGCAGGTGACATAGATCAGACGGCCACCGGGCCTGACGAAAAGACTCGCCTGGTCAAGCACCTTGCGCTGTTCGTTCAGGCGGCGCTGCAGGGCGTCGGGGGTCAGGCGCCATTTGGCGTCGGGGTGGCGCCGCCAGGTCCCGGACCCGGAGCAGGGCGCATCGACGAACACCAGGTCCATCTCGCCTTCCAGGTCCTTCAGCGGCTCCTTGTTCAGGGGCGTGCGGAGCTCCAGGTTGGTCACCCCGGCGCGGGTCGCCCGGGGAATGATATCGGTCATCCGCCGGGCGTCGCTGTCGTAAGCATAGAGCCGGCCCGTATTGGCCATGGCCGCCGCCAGGGCGAGAGTCTTGCCCCCGCCGCCTGCGCAGTAGTCCAGCACCGACTGGTTGCGGATATCCCCGGCGCAGGCCGCCGCCATCTGGCTGCCCAGGTCCTGAACCTCGAACCAGCCCATGGCGAACGACGGGTGAATTTCCACCGAAGCTGCTCGTTCCGCTGCCGCAGGCGCCGGCACCCGAAGCGCGTCCGGCAACTGGCCAGCAGGTTCGGCCCCCATGCCTTCCAGCGCTTTCAGAACGTCGAATGCGTCGCTCTTCAGCCGGTTCACCCGCAGGTCCACCGGCGCTCGCTGGGCGAAGGCGATGCCTTCCTCGATACGATGCTGCCCGTAGGTGCGGGCCATGCTGGCCTCGATCCAGTCGGGATAGTCACCCTGGACGTCTGCCTTTGCCCCCTTCAGGCTGGGCAGCGCCGACAAGGCGGCCACTTCCCTTTCCGAAAGGCGCTCCGGTCCATGGGAATCATCGCAGGCCGCTGCAATACGGTCCATGTCCCATTCCCAGACCCAGCGCAGCGCAGCCAGACAGCGGCTGCGGTTGCTGTCATCGCCCATCATGTGGGCCAGGGACCGGCTGCGACGCAGGACGTCCAGAGCAAGACCTGACACAAAGGCCCGGTCCTTGGAACCGGCATACCGGGCCCCGTCGCTCCAGGTCTTCAGGGCCTGACGGATGGGCTTGTGGCGCGTGTCGATGTCATCCAGGACCTGGATGGCCGCCGCGATACGTCCGCCGTCTCTCACAATGTCACCGCTAGTTGGAGCCCTGGTAGTTGGGGGCCTCCCTGGTGATCATCACATCATGGACATGGCTTTCACGCAGGCCGGCATTGGTGATCCGAATGAACCGGGCCCGCTGCTGAAGCTGGTCGATATCTGGCGCGCCGACATAGCCCATGGCTGCCCGAAGCCCGCCGACCAGCTGATGGATGACCGGCGCGATTGCGCCCTTGTAGGGAGTCTGGCCTTCGATTCCTTCCGGCACCAGCTTGTGGGAATCGCTGACGTCCTTCTGGAAGTAACGGTCGGCTGAACCCTGGGCCATGGCGCCCAGGGAGCCCATCCCGCGATAGCTCTTGTAGGACCGCCCCTGGTACAGGAACACCTCGCCCGGGCTTTCATCCGTCCCGGCGAACATCGACCCCATCATCGCGGAAGAGGCGCCGACGGCAATGGCCTTGGCCAGATCGCCGGACGACTTGATGCCGCCGTCAGCGACCACCGGAACACCGCTGTCGCGGGCGGCCCGGGCTGCATCCTCGATGGCAGTCAGTTGGGGAACACCGACCCCGGCCACGATACGGGTGGTGCAGATCGAACCTGGGCCGATCCCGACCTTAACGGCGTCAGCGCCGGCGTCGATCAGAGCCCTTGCGCCGTCATAGGTGGCCACATTGCCGGCGATGATCTGGACGCGGTTGGTCTCGCGTTTCAGCCGGGCGACAGCCTGACTGACCTGAACCGAATGGCCGTGAGCGGTGTCGATGACGATGACGTCCACGCCGGCGTCGACCAGGGCCAGAGATCGCTCAAAGCCAGCGTCGCCAACGGTCGAGGCGGCGCCGACCCGGAGGCGTCCTTTCTCGTCCTTGGCGGCCAGCGGATGGGCCTGGGCCTTTTCCATGTCCTTGACTGTGATCAGGCCGACCGCCCGGCCTTCTTCATCGACGACGATCAGCCGCTCGATCTTGTGCTGGCGCAACAGATTGCGGGCCTCGGCCTGCCCCATGCCTTCCGCCACCGTGACCAGGCCGGCGCGGGTCATAAGGGCCGATGCCGGCGTCGAGGGATCACTCTCGAACCGCATGTCCCGGTTGGTCAGGATGCCGACCAGCTTTCCCGTGCCCGGCTCGACCACCGGAAAGCCGGAGATCTTGCGCTGGGCCTTGATCTGCAGGATCTCGGCCAGGGTCGTATTCGGGTTGATGGTCAGCGGATTGATCACCATGCCGCTTTCGTAGCGTTTGACCTCCCTGACATGATCGGCCTGTTCGTCGATCCCCAGGTTGCGATGCAGGATTCCCATGCCGCCAGCCTGGGCCATGGCGATGGCCAGGCGACTTTCGGTCACTGTGTCCATGGCAGCCGAAACCAGCGGGATGTTGAGCCCGATTTCCCGCGTCAGTCTTGTTTCGGTTGAGACCTGGCTGGGCATCACTTCTGACGCACCGGGTTCAAGCAAAACATCGTCGAAGGTGAGGCCTTCGCGAATCTCCATGAGACTCTCCGTTTTGCGAGCGCGGTATCGTCGAGCGTGCCCGGGAAGTCAACGGCCTGCGTTGCGATCACGCCCGCCGCATCAAGGGATCAGGGCGTTAGCCCTTGAACCCGGTGGCCACCAGGAAAACCTCTGAGCTGTCCGCCCGGCTGGCCTTGGGCTTGATATGCTGGACCTTCTGGAAATGCAGCTTGAGTTCGGCGATCACGGCGGCGGTCTCCCCGCCCTGAAAGGCCTTGGCCACAAAGGCGCCGCCTGGCTTCAAGACCGAAATCGCGAAGGCCACAGCCAGCTCGATCAGACCGACGATGCGGATATGGTCCGTCTCGCGGTGCCCTACCGTGTTGGGCGCCATGTCCGACAGCACGATATCGGGGGCGCCGCCCAATGTCTCGATCAGCAACGGCCCGCAGGCCGGATCGGTAAAGTCCATCTGCAGCAGCTCGGCCGGATCCAGTGGATCGACGGGCAGCAGGTCCACGCCGACTACCCGGCCGGCGCCCCGCTCCAGAGCGATCTGGATCCAGCCGCCTGGAGCACAGCCCAGATCGACGATCCGGCTGCCGCGCTTGATGAGTTTCATGCGGTCGTCGATTTCCGACAGCTTGAAGGCAGCCCGGCTGCGATAGCCCTTGGCGCGGGCCTCTGCCGAAAAGGGATCGTTGATCTGGCGCTCCAGCCAGGCCTGCTGCGAAGGCGTTCGGCGATAGGCGGTCTTCAGCCGGGCAGGCTTGTGGCGCCCGGCATCCAGCCCGCCGGTGGGCAGGCGCACCATGCGGCGACGCGGCGGTTCTTCATCGGTCATGAGGTTGCTTCTACAGGCCTGCGGCTGCGACCGCCACGCCGGCGACGCCGGGGCTTCTGCTCGCTGATCAGGCTGAGCAGGATGCCTTCTCGCAGCCCCCTGTCGGCGACCCTGACCCGGGAGCAGGGCCAAAGCTCCTGAACAGCCTGCAGGATCGCCGCCCCTGCCAGCACCAGATCGGCGCGATCGGGCCCGATACAGGCCTGGGCGGCCCGCTCCGCCGGAGTCCAGCGGATCAGACGATCGGCAGCCGCCTCACATTCGGCCCGGTCCATCCACATGCCGTCCACCCGGTTGCGGTCGTAGCGCGGAAGATTCAGGTGAAGACCGGCCAGACTGGTGATGGCGCCAGAGGTGCCGACCATATGGGCGCGGTCAGCCTCGAACAGCGACCGCATGCCTTCGGCGTGACCAAAGGCCGCGATAGGCGCCTTGACGCTCTCGACCATGGCCCGAAACCAGGCCTGTGGCGCCGCCAGATCTTCCGGAAATCGCTCGGCAAGGGTCACCACACCGATAGGCACAGACAGCCATGACCTTATCGGCAATCGCCAGGGCGCAAAGTCTCGGGGACCGGTGTCCAGCCCCTGCCCTTTGAGATCAACCCAGGACAGTTCGGTCGAACCGCCGCCAACATCGACGACAAGGGCGGCGTCCGACCGACGATCCAGCAGATTGACGCAACCGGCAACCGACAGATGCGCCTCTTCCTTGGGCGTGATGATCTGCAACCGAAGGCCGGTTTCCTGGGCCACCCTTTCGATGAAGGCCGGGCCATTTTCAGCGCCTCGGCAGGCCTGTGTGGCTATGGCCCGGAACTTCACACAGCGACGCCGACGCACCTTTTCGGCGCATACCGACAGGGCTGCCATCGCCCGATCCATGGCCGCTTCCGACAACCGTCCAGTCTGGCTGAGCCCCTCGCCCAGACGAACGATCCTGGAATAGGCCTCGACGACCCGGAACCCGCCAGGAATTGGGGTCGCCACCAGCAGACGGCAGTTGTTCGTGCCCAGGTCGAGCGCCGCATAGCACGGCTGCCCGCCCGCCCCGCGGCCTCCCGAAACGGGAATGGCCCGCGCGCTCGGCGCCTCCGACATGGTTGTCACCGGTCTGCGCAGACGCCGAGGATCGGCGCCTGATTTCCCCGCGACCTTAGACGAGCCCTTCACCGCTCGAAAGGGGTGGGCTTGTCTGACTCGCAGCGATCGCTACGTTCAGCTTTCAGTCAGGCGGGAGGTGTATGCTGTGACCATTATGAACACTCGGCTCGCCAAATTCGCGATCGGTCAGATCGTACGCCACCGGATTTTTCCGTTTCGCGGCGTGATCTTCGACGTCGACCCGCTCTTCAACAATACGGAGGAATGGTGGAATTCGATCCCGGAGGCGATCCGGCCAAGGAAGGATCAGCCGTTCTACCATCTGCTGGCCGAGAACGATCAGAACACCTATGTCGCCTATGTCTCGGAGCAGAACCTTCTCCCGGACGACACGGGTGAGCCCGTAGGCCATCCCCATACGGCCCTGATCTTCGACGGGTTTCAGGATGGTCACTACAACATGCGGCCACGCGTGTCGCATTGAGCGCCTTGCGGCGCGCAGCCTAAAGACCTGGCCAGAGATCTGACACGATTTTCGCTTTGACCCCGGCAATGGCCAAGGTCTCAGAGAAAGATCGGCTGCATGCCATCCCTGCGGGTCGGAACCCGGCCCACAGGGAAAGAACAGCCCGCTACAGGATCCAGGCGCCCGTCATGCCCGTGACGTCGCCGTTGAACAGAATGGACAGGTCGGCCAATCCGTCTCCGTCGGTGTCGGCCTGCAACAGGCTCTGACCCTCGCCATAGCTGACGGTGTACTGGCCAGCCGCGCCGTTGAGGCTGGCGGCGAAAACAAAGGCCTGGTTCCCGGCGATCGTCGTATTGGCGTCGATCGCTGAGATGTCCAGTATATCGCCGTTCTGCATGTCTGAAATCAGATCACGTGCTTCAGACCTCGAGTCCGAAGTTGCCAGATAGATGAAGCGATCCTTTCCAACTCCGCCGATGAGAATATCCGCGCCACAATTGCCGACCAGTCTGTCCTTCCCGGCGCCGGCATTCAGCTCGTTGTCGCCCGCGTTTCCCGTCAATTCATCGCTGAAGGCAGATCCGACCAGATTTTCGATTCCTGAAAGTGTGTCCGCGCCGTCGGCCCCGCTGCTCAAGCCCGTTGTGAGATTGACGATCACCTTGCCGTCAGCCGTCGCATAGGTGGCCGTGTCGATACCGCCCCCGCCGATCAGGGTGTCGTTGCCCTTTCCACCGGCCAAAAGGTCGTTACCGGCTCCGTTGCCGATCGCGGCGTCGTCGACGCCTGCTGGAGGGGGCGACGAATAGGAATCGCCTGCCAGGATGTCGCTGCCCAGTCCCCCGAACAGGCTATCTGCGCCGGCAGACCCGATCAGCGTATCGTCCCCTTCATTGCCGCGCAGACTGTTGGAGGTCTGGTTGCCCAGGATGAAATCATCGCCAGAACCACCGTTGGCGTTCTCGATCAGGGAGCGCAGATCACCCTCGAAAAGACGGGCATTGGCGACGTTTCCTGCCGCCGGTGCGGTCCCTCCGGTATAGGCCAGATGGTTCGCCAACTGCGCGTTGGAGAAGGTTGAGAACTGGCCTGGCTCGAGATTGATGCTCAGCTTGGACCTGTAGTTGGACAGATCGTAGGTATCGACGCCGTTTCCGTCCCAAAGCGTCATCAGTATCTTGTTGCCCGTGGGCGCGCCCTGGGCGACGCCATCTATGGACATCTCCCCGGTCAGCGGATTCCAGCGATACACCGTGTCGCCGCCGCGGGTCGTGAAGTTGGCGCCATACAGGTGCTGGAGAGCGGCAATATCGTCCTGCATGTAGGTCTGGGGTTGATTGAACCCCTCGCCCGCAAACTCCAGGGAACCTGGAGCCGGACGGTAGGTCATCAGGGACCAGGACTGACCGTCGCGGGCCGATGGCAGCGCCGCGCTGCCAAAGCGCGGACCGCCACCCGCCGGGGCATCCAGATAACCCGTGAGATCAACATTGGTGTAGTCCTGATGGCCGTGCTTCAGGCCAAGCGCGTGACCAAGCTCGTGCATGATCGTGGCCTGACCCCAGTTGCCCGGCGCGGGCGTGTCGTAGAACGGCTGGTCAGTCCGTCCAAACCAGATGTCTCCGGACTGCAGGGAACTGGATGGGAAGTTGGCATAGGCCGATCCGACATCATCCAGATCGGTCTGGCTGAAGCGGAAGTCGCCATGAACGGTTTTGCTCTCGGTGACCTCGACAAAGGTCAGGTTAGTATAGCTGGCCACCAGACCGAAAGCGTAGCGCGCAGCCGTCTGCTGGGCGTCGTTGAACACCACGTGCTCTGAAGGCTCGGCCTTCTTGCCGTAGCCCTGGTCCTTGTAGAAGGCGCCGCTGGTGGGGAAACTGTAGGTGAGCGTGGTAGGCGTCCAACGGGATCCGATCAGCACGGCGTCGGTATCTCGGTCGCCAGTAAACTCATATCGCTTGGTGGCTTCATTGTAGGTCTGATCGATCAGCTCGGTGCGACCGGCGCCCAGGGCCTCACCGGACCGCGAGTCCGACAGATTTTGAGAACAGGCCCCGCACTGGCAACCCGTCCAGAGCGGTGCATCGCTGTCGAAGTTGCGAAGGTCCGTAGGCACCCGCATGTCATCAAGTGGGCCGATGACACTGCCATCTTCGGGCCAGGAACCCGATACAGGTCCATAGGCCCTGAAGGCCGGATTGGACGGGGCGGCGTCCATCTGTTCGGAAACGATGATGGAAGGCAGTTCGACCTGACTGAAATGGACTCGTGACTCCGTCGGCTCGGCCAATCCCCAGACACGGCCCATGCCTTCCGGCAGCCAGGAGAGGACATCGCCCGCGTCCTTGTTCTGGATGTCTTCGTCCAGGAAGGAATTGGATTCACTGAGTCGGGAAAAAATGGTCGACATGTCCTGCCCCTCGCGTCTGGATCATCCAGGCAGGCCGATCATTCACAAATCCGGACATCGCCGCAACGGTTCGTCGAACAACGACCGATCAATGCGTCAGATCGGTTGGCATCGGGCAACAGACTTTTCCTGAATCCGGCTCAAAGCACCCACCCGGATGTCATGCTGGTGACGTCGCCCGAAAACAGAATGGCTAGGTCGACTCGTCCGTCGCCGTTGATATCGCCTGACAGCAGGGTCTGGCCGCTGACACCGTCATAGGCCAGCGTATACTGTCCAGCCACGCCAGTCAGGCTGCCGACCCGGACGAAGGCCTGATCGCCTGCTGACAAGGAGTTTGCGTCTATTGCGGACAGATCAAGGGTGTCGGTCGCGGTCAGATCGGTGATCAGGTCTCGCTCCGTCCGGCTGGAGTCACTGGCCAACAGATAGATGAACCGGTCCTTGCCCGTTCCACCCGTCAGGATGTCCGCGCCCGCGCCGCCCTGAAGAACGTCGTTACCGCCGTCCCCGAACAGCTGGTCGATCCCGTTGCCGCCGAACAGGGTGTCGAGCCCTTCACCGCCAGTCAGTGTGTCCAGCCCAGCGCCGCCGGTCAGGCGGTTGGCGCCGGCATCGCCTGTGAGGGTGTCGTTGAACGCAGATCCTGTCAGGTCCTCGATACCGGACAGCAGGTCCACCCCCGCGCCGAGGGTGTTTTGCGGTCCGGCCAGCGACAGGCTCACAGACACGCCGCCCAAGGCCGAGACATAGCTGGCGATATCGCGGCCCAGACCCCCGATCAGGCTGTCATTGCCCTCGCCACCTTCCAGAAAGTCGTCCGCGTTTCCCCCGTCAAGGATGTTGTCGTTTGAGTCGCCGTAAAGCTCGTCCTTGAACGTCGAGCCGGTCAGATTTTCAATTGATGCAAGACTGTCTTTTCCGGCGCCGCCCAGCACCTTTCCCGTCAATAGCCTGGCTGTCACACCGCCCCCGGCGGAAGCAAAGCTGGCCGTGTCGATGCCCAATCCGCCATTCAGCGTATCGGCGCCCTTTCCGCCGCTCAGCACGTCGTCGCCATCAGCGCCAACCAGAAGATTGTCCAGATCATTGCCCGTAAGGGAATCAGCGAACTGGGAGCCGGTCAGATTTTCGAGATCAAAGAGGGTATCCAGTCCCGAACCCTGCGTGTTCTGCACTCCTGTCAGGGCGAGGCTGACGACAACACCAGCCTGTGCGGTTACATAGCTGGCGGTATCCACCTTCTTGCCGCCATTCAGGCTGTCATTGCCGCCGCCCCCGATAAGAACGTCCTTGCCGTCCCCGCCGATCAGGATGTCATCGCCCACTCCACCTTCGAGGCTGTTGGCGCCCGCATCACCCGACAGGGTGTCATTGAAGTCGGACCCCACAAGGTTTTCAATGCCGATCAGCGTATCCGCGCCATCCGCCCCGCTACCCTTCCCCGTCGCCAAGCTGACAAACACTGAACCCAAGGCATGGATGTAGGATGCGGTATCGATGCCGGCGTTCCCGTTCAAGGTGTCGTCGCCCAGACCGCCTTCGATCAGGTTGTCATAGGCATCGCCGAGAATCTGGTCGGACAAGGACGACCCTATGACATTCTCGATCCGGAAGAGGTCATGGGAGCGGTCAGCGGATTGGCCGGTTTGAAGCACCAAATCGACCGAAACGCTGAACAGCGCGTCCCGATAGGAAACCGTGTCGATCCCGCTTCCGCCGTCCAGAAACCCTCCGCCGATCCCGGCGATCAGCAGATCATTTCCCTCGTCCCCAAACACCTGGTCGGCGCCGCCGGCGCCGGAAATGACGTCGCTTCCCAGACCGCCTCGCAGGACATTGGCCCTTGCGTCGCCGGTGAGGTTGTCATCGAAATCGGAGCCCAACAGGTTTTCGATGTCCTGCAGTGTGTCTGCACCGTCGGCTCCGCTGCTGACGTCGGTTCCCAAGTCAACCACGACTGAGCCTGTGGCATGAGCATATGAGGCCGTGTCATTGCCGGCGCCGCCATAGAGCTGATCGTCACCCAGCCCCCCTTCCAGGAGATCATCGCCGTTTCCGCTGCCTTGCGCCGGCGGGTTTGCGACCGAAATCTGAAGATCATAGGTCTTACCGGCCGCAATGGGCGCATTCCTGGAGCTGCTCAAATACTGACCAACCTCGATGTAGAAAATTCCGCCCGTTTGGGTTGTGTACCGAATCAGGGAGTCCCGCCCGCTCGTCGAACCCCCTCCACCGTCGGAGGCGGGGCTGTCATCGTTGATGAGCAGCACGTTGCCGGCGCTGTCGAGCAACCTTATAAAACTGTCCAGGCCGCCCGTTGTATTGTCGATGTCCAGCAGCAGGGACGCCCCGCTAGTCAAAACAATTTTGTAGTAGTCCTTGTTGCCATCCCCGACACCGCTGATCGTGACATGCGGCGCCATGGTGGATTCAAGAATATTGGCGTTGGCCGAAAGGTTGAACTCACTGGAAACATCAAGCGCCGATGCCAGATCGATATTGCCCAGTCCTGCCAGTTTGGAGACAACGCCATCGCCTGTGGGGACAATGCCGCTCGGGATGACCGGCGCGCCGTCTCCATACAGAACATCAGCGCCATCGCCGCCGACCAAGGTATCTGACCCGACCGATCCGATCAGGGTGTCGGCGCCGTCATTGCCGCGCAGGGTATTGGCGGCCTGGTTGCCCAGTATGAAATCATTGCCAGTCCCACCGTTGGCATTCTCAATCAAAGACCGCAGATCTCCCTGGAAGAGCCGAGCATTGGCGACATTGCCGGCTGCAGGGGCGTTTCCGCCCGAATAGGCCAGGTGGTTTGCGAGTTGAACGCTTGAAAAAGTCGAAAACTGACCGGGCTCGAGATTGATGTCCAGGTTGGTGCTGTAGTTGGACAGATCGTAGGTATCGATACCGTTGCCATCCCAAAGGGTCATCAGGATCTTGTTGCCGGTCGGGGCGCCCTGACCGACTCCATCAATGACGCGCTCACCGGTCAGTGGATCCCAGCTGTAAACTGTGTCACCGCCCTGGGTCGCGAAATTTGCTCCGTACAGATGTTGCAGGGCCGCTATGTCATCCTGCATGTAGGTCTGAGGCTGATTGAAACCTTCGCCGGCGAACTCCAGAGACCCGGGCGCCGGCCTGTAGGTCATCAGTGACCAGGACTGGCCATCACGCTCAGGCGGAAGAGCGACACTGCCATAGCGTGGACCGCCGCCGACGGGATGGTCCAGATAACCTCCCCCCGCCAGGTCAAACGACGTATAGCTGTCATGCCCGTGCTTCAGGCCCATGGCATGCCCGATTTCGTGCATGATTGTTGCCTGGCCCCAGTTGCCCGGAGCCGGTGTGTCATAAAAGGGCTGGTTGGTCCGACCAAACCACATATCGCCCGCTTGCGGGGAACTGGACGGGAAGTTGGCGTAGGCCGACCTCACCGCATTCAGATCAGTCTGACTCAGGCGGAAATCGGCATGAACCGTGTCGGTCTCTGTCACCTCCACCAGGGTCAGGTTGGTATAGGCCGATATCTGGGCGAAGGCATAACGCGCAGCCGCCTGTTGGGCAGCATTGAAGACCACATGCTCACTCGGCTCTGCGGAGCCGCCGTATCCCTGGCCGGCATAGAAGGTGCCGCTGGTGGGAAAGCTGAAGGTCAGGGTCGTGGGGATCCAGCGCGAGCCGATCAGGACAGCGTCCGTTTCCTGATTGCCGGAAAATTCATATCGGCCAAGGACAGAATTGTAAGTCTGGCTGATCAATTCCGTCCGGCCGGAGCCCAGGGCCTGGTCCGGCCCCGGACCGATCAGGTCCCGAAGCGGCCGCATGTCTTCGAGCGGTCCAAAGCCGGTCCATCCCTCCGGCATGGCAAAGTGTTGGTCTGCCGAGAGGATTTTCGCGGCCGCTGGATCAGGGCCCTGGAGCTCGAAGGACCAGCTCTCCACGCTTGCGACGAAGGCGAGCACCCCAGAGGCGCCTGAGCCGTGCGCAATGACCCTTCCCGACCCTGGGCTGCCTGCGGGCTGTGCGATATCGCAGGCGGCAATCTCTGTCGTCACGTCCAGGCTCAAGAAAAACTGCAATCCGACGGACGATTCAAGGTTGGACGTCAGCGGAACTGGCATCGAATAGGGCGCAATGTCGTTCCCGGGACCGCGCCAGGACCTCACGGGCTCGGACGCATCAAGGTTCCACCAGAGATGGTCGTCCAACGAACCAAGTTCTTGGGCGGAGAAATTAGCATCAAGGCGGAAAAAAGGGATTTTCATGTTGGCCCCCCGCAGTGGCTGAAATCCCAGCTTGCCTAGAGCATAAAGCCGAATGCGGCAACTACTTCGCCGCCGCAGGATATGATGCAGACTGATCGGAAAATGCTCTATTAGGTCACATACCGGGACAGTATGCAATCTTGTCGCGAAATGACAATCCGGTCGGATTGAACCGCCAATCCCGTCAGCCTGCAATTTTTCACCGAAAGCCGAGTGTCCTCGAGACACTTTCGGTCAGATATTCCCCGCCTTGCGTCCTAGCCTGCCCGCATGATCAGTGAAGCCTTCGCGCCTTCTACATCGGCTCTCGCAAAGCCGGACTGGACCGTGGATCAGGGTTGGGCGAACTACTCGGCCGCCGAGCATCAAGTCTGGGACCGCCTCTATGACCGTCAAGTCGAACTGTTGACAGGCCGCGCTTGCGACGCTTTTCTGGCAGGCCTTCAAGCGCTGGACCTGCACCGGGGCGGCATCCCCGAATTCGCCCGCATCAATGAGGAACTGACCCGCCTGACAGGCTGGAGCGTCGTGGCCGTGCCGGGACTGGTGCCCGATGACGTCTTCTTCGAGCATCTGGCCAACCGCCGCTTTCCCGCTGGGCGGTTTATCCGCAGGGCCGACCAACTGGACTATCTGCAGGAACCGGACATTTTCCACGATGTCTTCGGTCACGTGCCCATGCTCACCGATCCTGTCTTTGCCGACTACATGCAGGCCTATGGCGAAGGTGGCCGCCGCGCCCTCGGGCTGGGCCGACTGCAAAACCTGGCGAGGCTCTACTGGTACACTGTGGAATTCGGGCTTCTGGAAACGCCAGCTGGCCTGCGCATCTATGGGGCCGGCATAGTGTCTTCCCGTAGCGAGTCGCTGTTCGCCCTGGAAGACCCCTCGCCGAACCGCCTGGGTTTCGACATCGTTCGGCTGCTCCGCACCCCCTACCGCATCGATGACTTCCAGCAGACCTATTTCGTGATCCCGTCTTTGCAGGCCCTGTTGGATGCGACCCTGCAGGACTTCGGGCCGGTCTATGCGGTGGTTGACGAAGCGGCGGACATTCCGATCGAGGCCGTTCTAGAAAGCGACCGGGTGTTCAATCGGGGCACCCAGGCCTATGCCCTGGCGCGGCGAACTCAGACCTGACGCTGAAAGGGATAGAACCCTGTCCCCAGGTCCAGCAACCCGGTCAGTTCGTCCAGAGCTGTGCGAACCTCATCCAGCAGGCCGGGATCGGCCAGGTCGCCAGGTGTCAGCCGGTCGCGGTAGCGCCGCTCGGCCCAGGCGGTCAGCCTCGCCTGAAGCACCGGATCAAACCGCTGCGCGGGATTGGTCGCCGCCAGTTCTTCGTCGGTCATAACCACACGCAATCTCAAACAGGCAGGGCCGCCGCCATTTCGCATGGATTGCCGGACGTCGACATATTCGACCCTTCCGATCGGCCCGTTGGACGCGATCAGGCCCTGGACGGCCGCGTGGGCGCGCGGCGTTTCGGCCGTCTCCATCGGGGCAATCAGGGTCAGTCGGTCCTCGCCCGGCAGGCTGACCAGCATCGAGTTGAACAGGTAGCTTGAAACAGCTTCGCCCAGGGGCAAATCCGTCTCGGCGATCTCGACAAACTGCGGTTCGAACCCTTGGGCAGCGGCGCGGATATCCCGCTCCAAAGCAACCCGATCCTCGAAGGCGGCTTCGTGGAAGAACAGGCTGGCGCCGGCCCCGACGCAGACCACGTCATTGTGGAAGACACCCGCCTCGATGGCCCGCCGGGCCTGCCTGGCGAAGACCGCACCCTTGGCGCCATGACGCCGTTGCACGGCCTGGAAGGCCTGCAGGGTCTGGCGGGCTGGAAACCGGCCGGACCAGGCCTCCCAGGCATCCCGGCCCCAGACAAAGAGATTGACCCCAGGCGCGCCATGCTCAGCGCAGAGTCTCACATGGTTGGCGGCACCCTCATCGGCGAAATAGGGCTGGGCATGCAGCGGCTCATGGACTGCGAAACGCTTGGCATCCGGAAACAGCCGCCTCAGGGAGCGAGTGGTCTGCTCACCTTCCAGGCTGCGATGCAGGTTGGTCAGCAGATTGGCCGAGGTGAAATGCACCCGGCCATCGCCGCTGTCGGCGCTGGGGGTGACCGTGGCGGCATTAGCGGCCCACATGGGGCTGGCCGAACAGGCGGTATTGAGGAGTTCGGGCGCTGCCTTGGCTGCGGCAGCCATCACTTCGGTGTCGGTCCCGCCAAAGCCGGCCCCCCGCAGGAAGCCGATATCGGGCCGCTCGTGAGGCGGCAGAACAAACTGCGGCAGGCCCAGGTCGTGGAGTCGACGCATCTTGGCCAGCCCCTCCAGCACCCCCGCCCGGGGATTACTGGCCTGGCCCTTGTGGAGTTCGCTGGCCAGATTGCCCGGCGCCAGCCCGGCAAAGCTGTGGGTCGGCCCGACCAGCCCGTCGCAATTGGCCTCGACGGCCGGGATCACGGCCGCAACCCCTTGATCTCGGCCAGGGTGGGCAGAACCCTGTCCGCTTCGAAACTGGCCATGGGCCAGGCGCAATAGTCAGCGGCATAATAGGCGCTGGGCCGGTGATTGCCGCTGTCACCCAGCCCGCCGAAGGGCGCAGTGCCGGCGGCGCCTGTGGTTGGCCGGTTCCAGTTGGCGACGCCGGCCCGGATCCGCTTCTGGAACAGGTCCCAATGTTCTGAATCATCACTGATCAAGCCGGCCGAGAGACCATAGCGGGTGTCATTGGCCATGCTGATGGCCTGGTCCAGGCTGGACGCGCGCCGGACCTGCAGGATCGGCGCAAAGATCTCCTCGTCCGGCGTCGCCTCATCCCCCAGATGGTATATGCGCGGCGCAAACCAGGCGCCGCCCTCAGGCGCCCGGGTGGCGACCGGCAAGGCGGTGGTCGAGCCATACCGTGCATCCGCCGCGCTTCGCGCCAGTTCGGCCGCTCGCGCACTGATCAGGGGGCCCATGAAGGGCCCGTCCGCACCATTCCAGGGCCCGACCACAAGCCGGCCAGTCAGGGCGACCAGCGCCTCCAGAACGGCATCGCCTGGCAATCCCTCAGGCAGGATCAGCCGCCGGGCGCAGCTGCAGCGCTGACCTGTGGTGATGAAGGCCGACTGGACGACCAGGGCCGCTGCAGCCTCCGCGTCTGCCGCGTCCCAGACGACCAGCGGGTTGTTGCCGCCCAGTTCAAGCGCAAGGATGACATGGGGACGGTCTGCAAAATGCCGACGGAAAAAGGCGCCGGCCTGGGCGGAGCCCGTGAACAGCAGTCCGTCAATATCCTGGTCGACCAGGGCCGCACCGGTTTCCCGGCCGCCCTGCACCAGATTGAAGACACCCGACGGCAACCCGGCTTCAACCAGGGCTTCCGCCAGCAGCCGCCCGGCCAGGGGCGTTTCCTCGGAGGGCTTGTAGACCACGGTGTCGCCGGCCAGCAGGGCCGGGACGATATGGCCGTTGGGAAGATGGGCCGGGAAGTTGAACGGCCCAAGAACCGCCATGACGCCATGCGGACGATGTCGCAGCACCGCCCGGCCAAAGGCCGTGTTGCTGACCTTTTCGCCTGTGCGCTCGTCATAGGCGGCAATTGAGGCGTCGACCTTGGCGATCATGGAGCCCACCTCGGCGGTGGTTTCCCAGAGCGCCTTGCCGGTTTCCCGGGACAGCGCTTCAGCCATGGCCGGTCGCCTCGCTTCCAGCACCTTCTGGTATCGGCGGAGCACGGCGATCCGCGCCTCACGCGGCTGGTCCGCCCAGCCCTGGAAGGCAGCCCGCGCCGATGCAACGGCATCCGCCACATCGCCGGCGGAGGCCGTCGCGCCCTGCCAGACGATCTCGCCCGTCGCCGGGTCGCTGGACGTCAGGGCGGGGCCCTGTCCTGGGCGCCAGCCGCCCTTGATATGAAGTTCGCCGCTCATGCCTTCACCCTCACCGCTTCGCCGTCCCTGACCCGCAGGGTCTCGGCCGCTTCGGCGGAGATCACCGCCTTGGCCCCATCCATCGTCACCGGCGTTCGCACAGCCCGGAAGCCGCCCAGAGCCGCTGCGGAGACGAGGGCTTCCTCGCCATAGGCGTCCTCGCCGATCGACACCGTCAATCTGCGGGCTTCCTTGACGGTCCGGATGTCGTCCCGATGGCAGCAGACCGTGGGCCCGGCATCGAACAGGTCGATCAGACCCTGGAAACGGAAGCCCTCGCGTTCCAGCATGGCCCGGGCCGCCTCGCCCTCGCGGTGAACCTTGCCGATCACACCGCGCGCCTCCAGGGGCAACAGTCCAACATAGATCGGATGACGCGGCGCCAGGTCCAGGATGAACTGTCCATTGGTCGAAGCGCTCAGCCGATCGGCCTCGTCAAAGGCCAGGGGAAAGAACCGGCTGGCCACATGATCCCAGAAGGGACAGCTGCCGTCCGGCTCGAAATAGCCTCTCAGTTCCGCCAGCACCATCTCGGCGAACCGCTCCGGCTCGATTCCGATCAGCATGTACCGCGATTGGGCCAGCAGACGCCCCGCCCCGCCCATCCGGCGCTCGGGCCGCAGAAACAGCGATCCAACCTCCGACCAGCCGGCGCATTCATTGACCATCACCAGGGCCTGGTGATCGAACCGCAGATCCAGGGTCGGAGACGATTGCGCCAGGGTCACGACGCGAAAGGAGAAATGCGGCCGCTTCAGTCCCACTCCGGCCTTGACGCCGGCAACCCCGATCACCGCGCCATCGGCGGTATCCTCGAGCATGAGGGTGTACCAGGCCTCCGGCGCTGCCACCGTTTCGGTGAAACTGGCTTCAGACAGGTCCAACCGGGCCCTCAAGGTCGGCTCATCCTCGGGCAGGCTGGTGAACCCTCGGCCAGACAGCACCGCAAGTTCCATCAGGGAGTCAAAATCGGCAGGCCCCGCAGGACGGACAACTAGCATGGAGACCGCTCTTTCAGTCGTTTCGAAGCCTGCTCTCCCCTGGGGGAACAGGTGTCGGCGACGCCGACGGATGAGGAACCAACCAGGACTTCGGCATCCGGCGGTCGCACGGACGGCGTTGAATGAAACAAGGTCAAGCGCTGGCCTCCATCATGGACCGAAGGCCAATTGCATCGACCTCGCCGCTGGCCATCTTGATGAGCATCAGGGCCGAAAGCTGCGCCCGCTCGACGAAGCTCTCAGGCCAGGCGAACTCGGCGTCGCTGTGGATGTCCCCGCCGCGCACGCCCAGCGTATCGACATTGGGCAGCCCGACCGCGAACAGGTTGTTGCCCTCGCAGACCCCACCTGACGGCTTCCAGGCGATGTCCTGCCCCAACAGTGCGCCGACGTCACGCACGGCGCCGAGCAGGGCGGACTGGGCGCCATTGAGAGGCTTGGCAGCCCGGGTCAGGCCGCCATGCAGGCTGACCGACAGACCGTTCCCCTCGCCGCAGCGGCAGGCGCCGGCGATGGCGCCCTCCAGCCAGCGGGCTCCTTCCGCATCCGGGAACCGCACATTGAAGCGCGCGACCGCGATGTCGGGGACCACGTTCAGGGCGGAGCCGCCATCGATCCGCGCCACATTGACGGTCACTCCGTCGCGGGCGCCGTTGAGCGAGTCCAGCGCTCCCACGATCCGGGCTGCGGCTGTGATGGCGTTGCGACCCTCATGAAAGGCCCGTCCGGCATGGGCCGAGCGACCGGCCACCCGCACATGGAAATTGCCGCTGCCCTTGCGCGCCCCGGCCAGGGTGCCGTCGGCCAGGGCAGGCTCATAGGTCATGCCGACATGGCCCAGCTTGCCGATACGGGCCAGCACCGGCGCCGAGGCCAGGGAGCCGATCTCCTCGTCCGATGACAGCAGGACGCGCCAACCCACCGCACTGCGGCCAGGATACCGCTCGAACGCCTCCAGCGCCGCCAGCATGACGGAAATGCCGCCCTTCATGTCGGCTATTCCCGGGCCGTTGAGCGCCCCGTCCGCCCGAGTCACCACAGTCTGGAACGGGCTGGCCGCCGGGAACACCGTGTCATAATGCCCGGTCAAGACCACCTGCACCGGCGCCTCGGGCCGCATGGTGACCAGCAGGGACGGCGTGTGGTGGTTGGCGGCCTCGCGACCATCGGCTGCGATCTCAACGGTGTCGGCCAGGGCGACCGACTCCAGACTGGCTTCCGGCAGAGCCTGACCCCAGACCCTGACCAGAAGGTCATGGGTGGCCTGGAGCCCGGTCAGATTGCGGCTGCCGCTGTTGACGCGACACCAATCGACGGCGCGCGCGACCATATCCTCGCCGCGCTCGGCGATGGACTCCAGAACGACCCGCTCCTGGGCGTTGAGAATCATGGGCCCCGCCCCCTCTGCTCAAGCTCGACAACAGACGCCATTGCCGCGGACTCCTCGTGGATCGAGCGTCGACGCGTGGCAACCTTGAACGACCCCCGGAATGGCGCAAGACGGGAGTCGCGAAGAGACGCACCCTCTTAGCCGAGCCTGGGGCCTCGGAAAAGAGGGGGCAGGCCAGGGGCCGGCGAGGATCGGTAAGGCACAACCCCCGCCGTGCGCCCCCTGCAATCGAGGCGGTGGCAGAACGGCGCGGCGTCAAGGTCAGACCATGGCGCAGCCTATTTTCCGCAGCGCCCTTCCGCCAGGCTGCGCAGTTCCGGCCGATCCCGGGTCGAGCGGATCAGGACTTCGCAGCGGCGTGCATCGGTCTTGAGTGACGGATCCGCCATCAGGTCCGTGATGAGCTTTTCCGGCGTCTCGCCGCCCGGGATCATTCGGGCGCCGCCGCCGGCCGGGCTGTCAAACACCATCAGGGCGGGATCCGCCGGGGCATTTGACCAGGCCTTCCATTCCGGCAGCTTTCCGTCGGTTCCCCGGCCCGGCGATCCCGTAGCCGCGAAGTTCGCCCAGTAGCTCATCATGGTGTCGGACAGGGCCAGCCGCCCCGGCGCATTCGCCTTGGTAAAGGCAATGGAGTCGAACCGACCCAGCAGCTTGAAATGACCAAAGACAAACGGGATTTCCATGCTGTGGGCGGCGCCAAGCAGTTGGCCAAGATCGGTGATCAGCAGGCCGCCCTCCTCGTCCCAGTCAAAGCGGTAGGTCCAGACCGGAGCGTGGCCGCCGGCCGTCATGCGACCGGCCGGGCCGTCGACGGCGTCCGCTCGCCACAGGCGGCTTGGATAGGCGCTCATGGCCTCATAGAGCGGCTTGTCCTTGGCCTGAGGGAAAACGCCCAGAGTAAAGGTCGCAAGCTTGGGGTCCAAAGCGTTGAAAAGCTTCATCTCGTCGCGGTTGGACCCGGTGATGACCGGCACGGCGTTGTAGTTCGCCGGGCTGTCCAGGACCGAAGATATCCCGTCAGCCGGCAGCACCACGCCATCGGCGATCACCCGTGGCGGATTGTAGCCCGAGCGAGAGGTGTCATAGGCTGCAAAGACCTGCTTCAACGAAGCGCCGCGCAGGGCAGCGCCAGTGACCGGCTTTCCGACGCCGACGATGCGCGCAGCGGCGGCGTTGCCCGAGTCCTTTAGGCTACCCGTCAGTCCTTCAGCCTCGCTCAGCGGGGTGGATCGGAAAGAGCCCGACTGAACTATGGCACGATGGAACAGGCCCGCCGCCCGGGGACTGGCGAGCAGGGCCGCCACATTGTGCCCGCCGGCGCTTTCACCGAAGACCGTCACCCGGCCTGGATCCCCGCCAAAGGCCGCAATGTCCTGGCGGATCCATTCCAGAGCGCGGACATGGTCCAGGGTGCCGAAATTGGCCGAGGCGTCCTCGGGAATCTCTCCGCCTGCCCGAAGTTGCTCGTGCGCCAGCCAGCCCAGTGGCCCCAGGCGATACTGCACGACGACCACCACAACCCGGTGCCGGGCGGCCAGGGCTGCGCCATCATACTGTTCGGCCCGGCCCCAGGTGTTGGAGCCGCCATGGATCCACATCATCACGGGAAGCCTGGCGCCGGCCGCTTCCTGCGCCGTCATGGGGGGCGCATAGACATCGAGGTAGAGGCAATCTTCCTGACCGACGATCTGGCCGATCCTTGACTTGTCCACGCCGTCCAGGGCGCTCAGCACCTGGGGGCACCAGGGCGCGGCCGTCAGGGACGAGCGAACCCCGGCCCAGGGCTCCGGAGCCCGGGGCGCCCGCCAGCGCAGCTCGCCGACCGGTGGCTTGGCGAACGGAATGGAGCGCCAGACATGGACCTTTGCATCGGGCGCCTTGGCGCCCAGGGCGCCCTCGCCGGGCGCCACGTAGCCGATGAGCTGTCCGCTGGAGATCGAGCGGGTCGTGGCCGGGTCTGCTACATGAGCGAGATCGCCAGCCTCGGGCGCCGTGGCGCAGGCAGTCAGCAACAGGGCGGCGAGCACCCCAGCGGCGCGGATCATGTCTGGTTTCCCCAAAGATATCGTTGGCGGAGACCATAGCGCGGCCAGTCTCGGCGCCCAATGGCGATAATTCGACGCGCAGGACGAAACGCCGCCTCTTGCCACCCCCTGCGGAAAGCGTTCCAGTCTGGGAAAAGCCAGATCCTGCTGCGGAGCGAGACAATGAACGACCGGGTTTCCATTACGCTGACGGATGGCGTCGCCGACGTTCGGATGATCCGCATCGACAAGATGAACGCCCTCGATGACGCCATGTTCGAGTCCTTGATCGCCGCTGGCCATCAGCTCGCCGAGACCAAGGGCCTCAGGGCTGTTGTCCTGTCGGGCGATGGGCGAGGTTTCTGCGCCGGTCTCGACATGGGCAATTTCGGCAAGATGGCCTCCGGTGAACGCCGGGGCGGTTCAGGCCTGGTCGACACGCCACGGACCGCCAGCGGCGCAAACCGGGCCCAGAACGCCGCCATGGTCTGGCGAGACCTTCCCGTGCCGGTGATCGCGGCCATTCACGGCGTCGCGTTGGGCGGAGGATTCCAGTTGGCGCTCGGCGCCGACATGCGGTTTGTCGCACCAGACGCCAGGATGGCGGTGCTCGAAATCAAGTGGGGCCTGGTTCCCGACATGTCCGGGGTGGCTCTGTTGCGTTCCCTTATCCGCGACGATCTGGCCCGCGAACTGACCTTCACAGGCCGGATCTTTACTGGCGAAGAGGCCTTCGCCATGGGCCTGGCCACACGGGTCTGCGCCGATCCGCGGGCGGAGGCCCTGAGTGTCGCCGCAGAGATTGCCGGCAAGAACCCGGACGCCATCCGCGCTGGCAAACGCCTGCTGAATCTCGCCGCCGATGCCGATCAGCACGCCATATTGCTGGCGGAGAGCGTCGAGCAGTCGGCCCTGATCGGCACGCCAAACCAGATCGAAGCAGTCATGTCGAATATGCAGAAGCGGGCTGCCACCTACGCCGATTGAATGGGGCCCCTGCCCAGATGACGTGCTAGCCTGCGGTCAGCGGATCCGCCGCCAGTCGAGCAGGGAGCACCGCCATGGCCAAGGGCCAAAAGAAGAGCAGCAAGGAAGTTCGGAAACCCAAACAGGCCAAGGCTGCCCCAACGGCGCTGGCGCCGTCGTTCCTGACGCCGCCGGCGATGCAGAAGAAGAAGCCGACGCACTGAACGGCATCGCCATGGCAATGGAAACTGTGTATCTGGTCCAGGCCTATGTCGCCGGCAAGGGCCGCACGCGCCTTCGTGCAGAACCGGCGGTGGGCTGCAAGACGGCCGAGGAGGCGCGCCGCAAGGCCGAACGCCTGGGTCCCCTGCGCCTTGGCGTGATCGCCTATTCGGTTTCAGCCGATGTCGAGATGGGCGACTACGACGAGACACCCATCCTGCTGTTCAAGACCGGCCAGCTTCCGCCGCCCTTCGACGAGCTTTAGGCGTTCCGGACTTCAGTAGTCCCGGCGCCAGCGCACCGAAAGCTTGGCGTCGCCCTGCCCGGCGACCCTTGAGACGATCGAAAGATTGCGACGGACCCGCCATTCGACCTGCGCGGCCGTGCCTTCCCGGCCGCCGCCGATCAGTTCCAGATAAACATCGTCAGTCAGGTACTTGCCGCCGGCCACTGTCATGCCGGCATCACCGCCGCCGCCAAACGTGAGCCGGTCCAGTCCCGCCAGGTTTCGCAGGCCGCCGATCACATCAAAGCCTCCTCCGCCCGCAAGCGCCGCCAGTGCCGAAGCCAGCTGGGCTGCTTCCAGCGCTGACAACTGTGCGGCGGAAGCGCCGAACAGTATCCGTGAAAGGACCTCGTCCTGAGGCAGGACGGGCGTCGAACTGAGCGTGATTTCCGGACGTACAGCGGTGCCCCTCACCTCAACCTTGGCCGTAAGGCTGGGGTCGGCCCGGGTGGCGGTCAGGTTGAGCCGAATCTTTCGGGGATCGGTGGACAGCTGGATGTCCCCGGTTTCGTCAAACTCGAACCGCTTGCCGGCAAAGTCGTACTCGCCGCGAACAACCCGCGCCGTTCCGGACAGGGTCGGATTGGCTGTGGTGCCCCCGACGACCGCATCCATGGACAGCTCGACGTTCAGGCCACGTCCTTCGATAAATATGCCCCGGGACGCCTTGAGGGTGACCTCAAGATTGGCGACGGGCCCCGCCTTTCGCGCAGCCTCCTGGGCGGCCCGGCGACCGACAACCGGCGGCCTGTTGATCTCGACGACATCCATGGGAGTCACGCCGGTATAGCCCAACGGATCGGCCGCAATCTGCGCACGGTCAATTCGAAGTGCTCCGGACAGCTTCACATTGCCGTCGGCCGAGCGGGTAATGGTCGTCTGCCCGGTCGCGGTCGCGGTGGCGATGTCATTGTCGATCACCTGGAACTTCATCAAGTCGAGGCGGAAGCTGCTGGCCGCTTCCCGCTGCAGACTGATCCGGCCAGCACCGGAAAGGCTGCCCCCGCCTGAGTCGTTGGCGACAGCCTTGGTCACATCGATGGCCTGGTCGGCAAAGGTGGCACCGACAGCGACATCCTTGAGCTTGAGGCCGGTGGGTCCATCCTGAAAGGCCCCGCCCTGCAGCTGCATCTGCCCAAGCAGCCGGGGATCTGCCAAGGTGCCGCCAAGGCTGCCGCTCGCCTGGACGCGACCGCTCAGGGACCGGTCGCCGCCCATCAGAAGGTCCCAGAGCGGCTTGATTTCTCCATCGGCATCGAACTTGCCCTTGACCGGCCGGCTTCGATCGATGGCCAGGCGAAGGGGCGCAGCAGAGGTTTCAGCGGCCAGTACGAGGCTCGCGTCCGCCTTCAGGCCCTGGGCGCTGGTCAGGTTCGCCAGAACCGTCAGGTATTGGTCCACCAGGACCGCCTTGACCTTGCCGTCCAGGGTGAGGGTCTTGCCCGAACCGCGAGCACGGACACCGCTGAGTGTGGCGTCCATCTCGCCGGTCAGCACCTTGCCCTGACCGCTAAGCGCAAGTTTGCCATCCAGTTTGCCGGCCAGATCGTCATTGAAGATTGCGATAGGCAGGCTGGAAACGTCTGCCGTGACATTGGCTCCGCCAGGAGTCATGCGGGCGTCCAACACGACGGTTCCGGATGCAGCCTGGGCCCCGACGCCCCTCGCGGCGGCCAGGTTCAGATGGGCTTCCGAAGTCTCTCCGCCAAAGTTCAGGTTGGCCGTCTGCGTTGTACGGATACTGGCGCGGCCGAGGCGCCCCGATCCGTCAAGAGCGAGGTTCCAGCCTGATTTTCCCCCGGGCTCGGTCAAAACGCCCCTGGCATCGATGGACCAATCCCCCTGCCCGCCTTCGCCCTTGGCCTGGATTCGCAACGGCAAGCGTTCGAGCGGTCCGTTGGCGGTTATGGCGGCGTCGGTCAGCAAGAGCCCTGGCACATCCCTCGGCGCAGCATTGACGGCCTTGAGGCTCAATACCGCCTGCGTCCCCTCGGCGGAATCGACGATCCGCACATCGCCCCTTACGGTTCCTGATCCCAGCAGCAGGCCCGGACCGGCGAGGATGTTCAGCGCCGCAGAGGATGGACGACCGCGGCGCAATGCGACTGAACCCTGAGCCTTGATGCCGCCGGCATCCGCATCCAGCCCGGAAAGGTCGAGGCCGCCGGCGGCAAAGGCAAAATCGGCTCTCAGTCGGGCTGGGCCATAGAGACTGTCCGCCGTCAGGGCGAAAACGCCGTCTCCCCCGGCCGGCCGCTTCATGAAGCTCAGGACCGCCTTGGCATTGGTAAGCGGCAGCCTGGGCAGATCAATGGAGTCGAAGTTTGCCGTCAGATCGGCTCTTGGGGCGGCCAGGGCGCCAGTGATCGAACCCGCGCCTGCAGCCTTGCCGCTGACTTCGACAGGCCCTGCCCGGAACGGTCCCGTCGCGGACCAGTCCAGCTGGAGCCCAAGGCCGTGTCTGGCGCCGACAACGCCAATGGCCCGGGCTGAGCTGTGCGCGCCTTCGAGACGGGCTTCGGCGATCTTCAAATCAGTGTTCTGGAGACTGGCCTTGGCTCGAAGCCGTGGAGCCGGTCCCAGCAGACGGTCCAGTTCGCTCCAGCCCAGGGCGAGTCCCGTGCCGGTGGCGTCCAGAGTAGCCATCCACGGCCTGCCCGGACCACTCTGGTCAGCGGACCATCGCCCCTTGATGACGCCTCGCCCGCCCAGTCGGGCGGACTGGAGATTGGAAATTTCGGCAGTGCCCTTGAAGGTCAGACCGCCCAGCAGACTTCTGGACCCACTCGCATCCAGCTTCAATCCCTGACCCTGGGCCTGTACCCGGCGCAGCAAAAGCCGACCATCCGGCAGTCTGGCTGCCTCGATCTTGGCGCTTGGCGCGCCGCCCATCAGAGCTGCGACATAGCCTTCGCCTCGTCCTCCCGTCGCTCTGAGCGACGCTGTCAGGGCCGCTTCGCCCTTCCGGTAGACAAGAGTCACCGGTCCGCGAGCCCTGGCCATTCCATAACCGACGGCGACCAGGTCAGAAGCACTGAGATCTCCGGTGAGGGAGGCGTTCTGCCTGTCCCCGGCGAGACGCCCCGCGAAACCGGCATTTCCTCGCACTGTATTCTGGGTCAGGCGGTCCAGCGACTTCGTGCTGGCTGTGAGATCCAGACCCGCAGGGCCTGTTGAACCCTTGCCCAGATTGACGGGTCCCGCAGCAGTCAACACCAGGGATTGGCTCTCGAGCCGCCCCTTCAGGTCGACAAGATCCTTCCCTGCCCTTGTCGCCGCAATGTCGAACCGGACTTCCGGACCCAGGGTCGCCATCAGGCTGCGGGTCAGGGTCGATGCGTCCAGGCGGGCAAAGCCCCTGGCTGTTCCGCCATCCTTCGTCCATCGGCCGTGAGCCTCGGCCGGCGTCGAGGTTCCGGAATAGACCGCCAGATCAAACTGCCCCTCGGCGCTGACCCCTTTGGCCTGCAGGCTGAGATCAAAGGAATCCCTGGCTGGCAGCCCAAGCAGGCCGGCAAGGGCGCCGCCCTGCGTTTCGACGGCCCGGGCATCGATCTGAACAGCCTTGTTGCCCCCGACATCAAACCTCACGTCCGCGAAATCACCGGCATGAAGCAGGCTGCGCGCTACGATACGGCCTTCGGCGCCGCCTGTTCGCTCGACGGAGAGCCGAGCGCCGAGGTCGAACAGGCCTGGCCGGGTGCTGACGGCCGGGCGAGTTTCGATGCGGGTCAACAGACTGTCGATCTGCACACTGATCGGCATCGGTTGGGGCTTTTGCGGCGCAGTCAGGATGGGTTGCCGCAGCACCGTCAAGTTCTTTGCTGCAATCGACTCTGCATGGAACCTTCGGGTCAGCAGCGCCTCAGGACGCCAGTGAAGGCTCAGGTCGCGCGCCTCTATCCAGGCGCCTTTGCTGTCCACCAGCGCGACTCGGCGAACCGCGATCCTGCTCCAGACATCGCCGCTGATACCTTCGACCTGCAGTCTGCCGAACCGCGCGATCCTCAGCCCGTTGAGACTGCGCTCTATCAGCGCCATGCCGGAGCCAGTATTGGGTCCCCACCGCAGGCCCAGGCCCAGCAACCCCGCTCCCAGTATCAGGATGACCAGGACAAGCAGGCCATGGCGCAGACCGAAGCGCCGCCGACGCGATCCGGCTGGCGGGCGGCTTGCTGTCGGAGGGTCCGCAGCAGCGTTGTCCGGAGGAACGGTCTCGCTCAAAATGCCTGACCTATGCTGATATAGATCTGGACAGGCGGGTCATCATCGCGGGGATCAAGGGGAACCGCGATATCGGCCCGGATCGGACCAAAACCAAGATTGTAGCGCACTCCGAAACCGACCCCGGCGCTGAAATCATCGCCCCCCGGAAAGCTGTCGGTTCCCACCCCGCCAAGATCGACAAAGGCGGCAAGCCCCCATGTCTTCGTCAGGTCATAACGCAGCTCAGCCGAGCCCTCCAGCACCGAAATCCCGCCGATCGGCGTGGTGCTGAGCCGAGGACCGATCGCCTGGTAGGCATACCCGCGAACCGATCCGCCGCCACCGGAATAGAACCGCCGCGCGGCGGGCACATCGGTCGCGCTGGCGCCGCTGATCAGGCCCCCCTTCAGGCGGCTGGCCAGCACGAGACGCTGATCGGCATCCAGCGGCAGATAGAAGCTCCCTTGCCCCAGGGCCTTGAGATAGGTCAGTTGTGCGTCGCCGAAGGTCAGGGTGGGTTCGGCTCGAAAGCTGACCCTCCAGCCGGTCTTGGGATTTAGGGGATCGTCAGACCTGTCCAGAGCCCAGGCCCCCAGCAGGGAGACGTTCGATAGGTTGCGGTCAATGCCGCGTTGCACCAGACCATTGACCTTGAGAATTTCGGCGACCCGACCACTATCAATTGAAGCGCCATAGCTCAGGTAGGCGTTGATACCGCTGCGCTGGGTCACATCCGCTGTCAGACCGGCGCCGGTCTGATCATAGGCGTCGGTCAGCTCGTTATAGGCGCTGGCCGTCAAGCTCAGGGTCTGCCTTGGCGTTTGCCAGTGCGGCAGCGAAACCCGATAGTCCAACCTCTGCTGGATCTCGGCCAAACGCAGGGCAATGGTTCGGGTATCGGCTCTTCGCCAGCCGTTGTAGCGGATCGCCGTGATGTCGATCCCGACGCCTTCGCTGGTGGAATAGCCGGCGCTGACTTCCAGAGACCGGGCTGCCCGGTCCTTGAGACTCAGCTGCACTGGCCGATCCCCGGCTGGATCAGCCGACTCTGGCGGCGCCAGGGACACGGAGACGGCCTCGAAGGCACCGGTCTCGCGCAATCGTCGCTCCAATTCCGCCAGGGCATCCGGCGAATAGACCTCGCCGGACTTCCAGGGCTTGAGTGACTGGATCCAGGGCCTTCGGGTGCGGCCGGCATAGGTGAGATCAATCCCGTCCAGGGTGACCAGCGGACCGGCCTCGATGCGGAAAGTTGGCTGGACCGAGTTTGCAGCATGGTCGACCGTCACGACCCGGGGCTGGATAAGCGCATCAGCATGCCCCCGCTGCTGGATCGCGGACAGGATTCTGCCTTCAGCGGCCAGGATATCCTGAGCCCGGCCAGCGGCCCCGCGGCGCAAGGCCATCGCCAGGGTTCCCGCAGCCTGGACCGTGTCCGAAGGGGGCTCCGCCTCCCAATCGATCTGGGGCCGAACGATCCGAAACCTCGGACCGGGGGTGACCTTGATCAGCGCCCTCGGCGCCGCTTCGCTGGAATCATCGTCCTGATCGGCAAGTTCCGTGCTGACCGCGCTGCCGTAATAGCCTTCGGATCGCAGCACGGCGGTAACGGTCAGCAGGGCATCCTGTCCCCTTCGGCGGGCTTCGAACCGTGACTCGGCCGGCTGCTCTGCCCGCCCGATCGCCTGTCGAAGCTGGTCGGAAAGCTCCTTGTCATCGACCCCCTGGATCCGAGCCTTGGGCTCGTCAGCCTGCGCCGCCGGCGGCAAGCTCGCCAGCACCGTCAAGAGTCCCGCCAACAACGTCAGGCGCTGGGTCGCCAAACCGTCCATCCCTGCAAAGCGCCCCGAAAGAGTGACTTAGCGACGCTGAGCGCAGAAGTCACGTCAGCAAGCCCCATTGGCAGAGTCGCCTCTTGCCGGGCCTTAACGGCGCCTGTCAAAGTCCGCCCATGGCAGAGCCGGTGATCATACCCGAACTTCACAATCTCGACGGGGTAAAGCTGCTGACCCTGGGCAAGTCCACGGTGACGCTGGGCGGACTGGTGACGGGGCTGCTGATCATACTGGCTGCGGTCCTCTTGTCCCAACTGCTGGGACGGGTCTTCCGAAGGTTCCGCGAAAAGGCAAGCCAGGCGGCGCCCTCCATCTATGTGGTCGAGAAACTGTCCACCTATGGGCTGTTGATTGTCGGGGTCGTGATGGGATTTACCGCCGTCGGGCTCGATCTTTCCTCCTTGACCTTCTTCGCAGGCGCCCTGGGCGTCGGCCTAGGGTTCGGCATGCAGGGCGTGGTCAAGGAATTCATTTCCGGTCTGGTCCTGTTGTTCGATCGGTTGATCCGCATAGGCGACTATCTCGAGCTTCAGACCGGCGAGCGCGGCGTGGTTGCGGAAATCGGACCCCGCGCCACGCGTCTTCGCAACAACGACGACCTGGATGTCCTGGTCCCCAACAGCCGGCTGATCGAGGCCCCGGTCATCAACTGGACCCATCAGAACAGCGCCCGACGCATGCATGTTCCCTTCCGCGTGGCCTATGGAACCAGCAAGGAAGCGGTTCGGGATGCGGTCCTCAAGGCGGCGCATGAGGTCCCCTTCACCCTGCCCGACACGGATCGTCGGAAAACCCAGGTATGGCTGGTGGGTTTTGGCGAGTCCGCCCTGGAATTCGAGCTGGTCGTCTGGCCGGCCCTCGAAGCGGTGAAGCGACCCAACGCCGCCCAGGCGGCCTATATCTGGGCGATAGAAGGGGCGCTCAGGAGCGGCGGATTCGAAATCCCCGTTCCGCAACAGGATCTCCGTATAAGGAGTCTATTTGGCGAAGAGGGCGAAGTCGCAAGGGGCTCCCTTGGGCTGAAAGCTATCCGCAAGGCGCGTCGCACCCGATCCGGTGAAGCGCCAGATGATCATAACGACGCCGCCGAAGACCTTAAGCGGGCCGCAGCGGAAGAAGCCTTGCTGGCCGCAATCGAGAACCGCGAGGACGAGGTCGAGTCGCCAAGAAGTTGAGCTCATCGCTCTTCCGGCCAACGCCCCTCAGAATGGCGTTTGCAGCAGCAGCGAAAGCTGCACAAATGGTAGGCACTCTGATTTTGTCCGCATTTGGCCCCTGAGCAAACGCGCGCTCGGCAAATTGGCGGGCTATCACGAGAGCTTAACAGAGGCCCAAGGCCCCATGGGGAACACAAGACCAGTGGCGGAAGAGCAAACAGCCCACGAAGCCCGGATACCGCCGGGCGCCGAAGGGTTTTACCGGCCAGGCGTCGCGTTCGACGAAATGTATGCGCCCGACGGCGAGGTCAGAAATCACTACGGCCTGATGCATGAGCGGCTCATCACCCTGTCAGCCGAGGACCTGGCGGCCCGGCAGTCGACACTTGAACGATCCTTCCTGCTTCAGGGGATCACTTTCACGGTCTACGGCGCGGAGGCGACCACCGAGCGGATCATCCCGACTGATCTGATTCCCCGGATTATTCCGTCCAATGAGTGGGATCGCGTGGAGGCTGGACTGGTCCAGCGCCTGCGTGCGCTCAATATGTTTCTGGCGGACATCTACGGCGAACAGAAGGTCCTGATGGACGGTGTGCTGCCGCGCGAACTGGTGCTTGGCGCCCCGTCCTATCGACGCGAAATGCAGCACCTCTATGTGCCGCACAAGGCCTATGCCAATGTCTGCGGATCAGACCTGATCCGGCAGGAAGACGCCCAGTTCGCCGTGCTGGAAGACAATCTTCGGGTTCCGTCCGGCGTGTCCTACATGCTGGCGAACCGCGATGCCGCGCGGAGGACCTTTCCTGGATCGTTCAGGGCAGCCAGTGTCCGCCCCGTCGAACGCTACCCCGACCTGCTTCTGGCGACGCTCAAGAGCATGGCCGAGGAATGGCGACCCGACCCTCAGGTCGTGGTTCTGACGCCGGGCGTCTACAACAGCGCCTATTACGAACACGCCTATCTGGCCCGGCTGATGGGTGTCCCCCTGGTCGAAGGCCGCGACCTCGTGATCCACGAGAATATGGTCTACATGCGGATGACCACCGGCCTGCAAAGGGTCGATGTCATCTATCGCCGGGTGGACGACGACTACATTGACCCCCTGACCTTCCGGAGAAACTCCAGTCTCGGGGTCGGCGGCCTGTTCAATGCCTACAGGGCCGGCAATGTGATGATCTGCAATGCCCCGGGCACCGGGGTTGCGGACGACAAGGCTGTCTATGCCTACGTGCCGGACATCATCCGCTACTATCTTGGTGAAGACGCGATCCTGCCCAACATCGAGACCTATCTCTGCCGGGAGCCCGCGCAACTCGATCATGTGCTGGCCAATCTGGACAAGCTTGTGGTCAAGGCGGTTGGGGCCTCCGGCGGCTACGGAATGCTCGTTGGTCCTCATGCCTCGCGCAAGGAACGTGAGGACTTTGCAGCGGCCCTGAAGGCGGATCCGGCCAACTACATCGCCCAGCCGACCATCCAGCTTTCGACGGCCCCCTGCCTGATCGATGGCAAGGTTGAAACCCGGCACGTGGACCTGCGCCCGTTCATTCTGTCCGGCGAGAAAATCGTCGTTACGCCTGGCGCCCTGACGCGCGTGGCCTTGAGAAAGGGCTCATTGGTCGTGAATTCCAGCCAGGGCGGCGGATCGAAAGACACCTGGATCCTGGCGGCTGACACCGAGACCCGACCCGAACAGGAAAGTGTCACCGCATGATGCTCGCGAGAGTCGCCGATAGCCTCTACTGGGTGGGGCGCTATGTGGAACGCGCAGAGCATGTGTCGCGGCTGGCCGATGTGATGCTGAACGCCACGCTCGACCGGTCCAATGCCGCAAATCAGACAGCCCGGATCGCGCTCGGCGCCCTGGGCGACACGGTTACGGCAAGCGAACAGAACCTTTACGACGCCGCCCGTGTTCTGGCGCTCGATCTGGAGGATTCTAACTCTGTCCGCGTTACGGTCGCGATGGCCCGGGAAAACGCCAGGCAGGTCCGGGATCAGATCACCACAGAAATGTGGGAGCGTCTGAACATGCTCTATCTGCGGGTCACCGGAGAGTCTGCCGGCCGGACCTTCGACCGAGGCTCCTCCGCCTTTCTTCATGAAGTCATCGCTGACCTCCATCTGTTCAAGGGCGCCGCAGACTCGACCATGAGCCATGGTGAAGGATGGCGGTTTCTGGTTCTGGGCATGTATATCGAGCGCGCCCAGCTGGTGGCCCGGCTGTTGAAGGCCGCCTTTGGCGAGGGCGGCCTTGGGGGCAACGACCACGTCACCCTGATGAACGTATTGCGCATGGGCTGCGCGCTTGAGCCCTATCTGCGGACCTACACGGCTGAAATCGAGCCCCGTCACATTCTGGACTTCCTGCTGTTTGGCGAGGATTTCCCTCGATCCATCCGGTTCTCGACCGCCAGGATCGAAGAGCACATGGCCGAAATCGCCAGCCATGTGGCCTTTGCCGGTCGCGCGCGGCCCGAAAGACTGGCAGGACGTCTGAAGGCCAGACTTGAGTTCACCGATCTGGAGGAACTGGAATCGACCGGCGCCGGGGCCTTGCTGACCTCGGTGATGGGCGACTGCACCAGAATTCACGAAGCGATATACCAGACCTTTGTCGCCTATCCTCTTGAGATGAGGCTGCCCGCCTGATGATGCTCGAAGTTCGCCACGTCACACGCTATCACTACGAAGTTCTCGTGCGCGAAAGCGTTATGGAATTACGTATGCAACCGCAGAAGAGCATCCGACAAAGACTGATCAGCTTCGAGATCGAGCTCGACCCGCGCGCTCAATTATTCTCCTATATTGACCCTTTCGGAAATGCTGTTCACCATTTTGATGTGCCGCAACCCCATGACGAATTGACCATCGTCGCCAGGGCCTGCGTGGAAACCCAGGCCCCGCCGGAAGTTCCGCTGGCGCTCGACATGGGTGAATGGGACAGGCTGCGCAGCACCTTCGTTCAGGCCGAGTGCTACGAATTTCTCCAGCCGCATGGCTATGCGGTGAAGACAACGGCTCTGGCGGCATTCATGGCGGCTAAAGGCCTGGAAGGTCGCCATCTTGATCCTCTCTCCAGCGTGAAAAACCTCAGCAAGGTCATCTACGACAGTTTTGCCTACCAGCCCGGCGTCACCCATGCAGACAGTCCCATTGACCTGGCGCTGGGGAGCGGCGGTGGCGTCTGCCAGGACTTCGCCCATATCATGATCGCCATCTGCAGGGACTGGGGCCTCCCGGCTCGCTATGTTTCCGGTTATCTGTTCACAGACCGCCAGCATGGCGATCGCTCCGATCCTGATGCGACCCACGCCTGGGTGGAGGTCTTTCTGCCCAGCCAGCGCTGGGTGGGTTTTGATCCCACGAACAACACCATGGCGGGTGAGCGACATGTCGCTGTGGCTGTCGGACGCGACTATGCAGACGTCCCTCCGTCCCGGGGCGTGTACAAGGGGGACGCCGAAAGTCAGCTGGCCGTCGATGTGTCGGTCTCCAGAACACGGTCTGCCGTCAGCGAACCCGAGTTTTTCAACCTGCCCCGGCCGGCCTTCCGGGGCGGACGGAGACGCGGAATGGATGGCTTCCGCGAACAGCAGGAACAGCAGCAGCAATAGACCGTCATCGGCCGGAAAGGTCGGAAGAGGTCACTCAAGGGGGTGTTGATCTTGTTTGTCGGGCACTATGCCGCCGCACTCGCCGCCAAGGCCATCGAGCCCCGTGCCCCTCTGTGGGCGCTTGTCGCCGGGGCGCAGCTTGTCGACATCGGCTGGGCAGGTCTGGTCATGGCAGGTGTGGAAAAGATTCGCTTCGACCCCGGCTTGCCCGGCAGTTCCCTTGATCTCTACTTCATGCCCTACACCCACAGCCTGCCTGCGGCGGTGGCATGGGCGATTGTCGCCATGCTACTCTGGCGCATTCTGGTGACAGCTTCTTGGCGCGTATGCGCCCTTATCGGGCTGGTCGTGTTTTCACACTGGATCCTGGATTTTCTCGTTCATCGACCCGATCTGGAGCTTTGGTTCGGAGGCGCCAAGGTGGGCCTGGGCGCCTGGAACTATCCGGTCCAGGAGGCCATGCTGGAAATGGGATTGATCGCCCTGTCCGGCGCGGCCTGGCTATGGAGCCGCGGCCGGCATCACCAGGCCGCCGGGACCGGACTCCTGTTCCTGTTGTTTCTGTCGGTGCTGGGGGTGGTGGCAAGCCTGACCGAACCGGCAGGGTCAACCTTCGCCTACGGCCGCACGGCCCTGGTCATTTTTCTGCTGGTCGCGGCGGTTGCCGGTGTCACCGAACTGTGGGACCGGACACGGTCTCCTTCAGTCGCTCCCGACGAGACCTAGCCAGGCCTCCTCGGTGATCACCTCTATCCCCAACTCGGTCGCGAGTTTGAGTTTGGAGCCGGCGCCGGGACCCGCAACCACAAGGTCGGTCTTGCGGGATACCGACGACGCGACCTTGGCCCCAAGGGCTTCTGCCTGAGCCTTGGCTTCATCGCGGGTCATTCGCTCCAGCGCGCCAGTGAAGACAACAGTTTTTCCGGCGACCGCAGTGTCCGCCTTTGGCTTTGAAACCTCCTGGATAGTCAGTTGCTCGACAAGCCGCTGAACCATCCCCCGGTTATGTTCTTCGGAAAAAAATGCAGCGGCGGCCTGGATCACGGCGTCGCCGATCTGGTCCAGGGCGTCGAGTTCAGCAATCGCCTCTGCATCCTGTTGCGCCACCCGGTCCATCGCGACCAGAAAGTCCGAAACAGTCGCATAGCCGCGTGCCAGGACCAGGGCCGTCTGTTCGCCGATATGACGAATTCCAAGGCCATAGATGAAGCGGTCAAGACTGATCGTCCTTCGCGCCTGGATAGCCGAAAACAGGTTGGCGACGCTGGTTTCACCGGCGCGGTCACGGTCCTTGAGCTTCTTGAGTGACAATCGATCCCGAACTTCGAGGGTAAAGATGTCGGCAGGTTCACGGATCAGGCCGTCGTCGAAAAACGACTGAAGCTGCTTTTCACCCAGCCCCTCGATGTCGAATGCGCGCCGGGACACAAAATGCTTCAAATGTTCAACGCGTTGAAAAGGACAGGCCAGTTCCCCGGTGCAACGGCGCACCACAGTCTCCGCTCCGCCCGCCGTTGTCTCACGGGTCAGGGGGGTCTTGAGCGGGCAGGGACAGAACTCAGGAAACTCGAACGGCTCCAGCCCTGCGGGACGGTCGTCCAGCACTGCGCCCACGATCTGAGGGATCACATCACCCGCGCGCTGGACGATCACGGTGTCACCGACCCTGAGGTCCTTCCGTGCGATCTCGTCGCCGTTGTGAAGCGTGGCGTTTGTGACGGAAACACCCCCCACCGTAACAGGCCTCAGGCGCGCCACCGGGGTCATGGCGCCGGTCCGACCAACCTGGAACTCGATCGCTTCAAGAACGGTCCGGGCCTGCTCGGCCGGGAATTTTCGCGCAACGCCCCAACGCGGGGCCCGGGACACAAAGCCCAGTCGCTGCTGCCAGTCGAGCCGATCCACCTTGTAGACGATGCCATCGATGTCATAGCCAAGGTCGGGACGCGCCTTCTGGAGCCTCTCATAGGCCGTCAGTAGCCCTTCGACGCCCTGCACCCTCACCGCTTCGGGAGTCGTCTGGAACCCCCAGGACTTCAGCGCCTGGAGCGCCTCCCACTGTGTCTCGGCAAAGGGTGCGCTGACCTGACCCCAGGCATAGGCAAAGAACCTCAGGGGACGTCGCGCCGTGACGGCGCTGTCGATCTGGCGCAGGGAGCCTGCTGCAGCATTGCGGGGATTGGCATAGAGTTTGTCGCCGGCCGCCGCAGCAGCGGCGTTCAGGGCCGCAAACTCTGCATGTCCCAGATAGACCTCGCCTCGAACCTCGATGATTTCGGGCCATCCTTGGCCTGAAAGTCGCTCGGGGATTTCCTGCAGGGTCCGGAGGTTGGTGGTGACGTCCTCGCCGACCCGGCCGTCGCCTCGCGTGGCGCCGCGGACCAGGCGGCCCTGTTCATAACGCAAGGATGCAGACAGGCCATCGATCTTGGGTTCCGCCGTATAGGCGATCCCGGCCTCGTCGAGCATCAGGAACCGACGCACTCGCGCGTCGAAATCCGCCGACTCCTCATCTGAAAAGGCATTGTCCAGACTGAGCATCGGAACGCCGTGCTCGACCGGCGAAAACTGTTCCGATCGTGCTGCGCCGATCCGAAAGCTCGGCGAGTTTTCACGGACAAGATGGGGAAAGCGCGCTTCAAGCGCGCTGTTGAGGCGCTTCAGGCCATCATAGTCTGCGTCCGAAATACTGGGCGCGTCGTTCTGGTGATAGCGCAGATCATGGGCCGCGATTTCGTCCGCGAGTCTGGCCAACTCTGCCGCCGCCTGAGACTCAGTGAGGGATTCGACGTCGGTCATTGGCAGAATCTATACCACGGACGATCTGGGCGGGAAGGCCGACCGCTGTCGTCCGAAACTGACCGAACGGCGGCTCTAGCTCTCGATCAGGGCGCGGGCCGCCGCTCTGGCTGCTTCGGTGATTTCTGCACCTGAGAGCATTCTGGCGATCTCTTCCTGGCGGGCTTCGGTGGGCAACGGCTCGACCAGGGTCCTCAGCTTCTCGCCATCTCCAGCCTTGGAAATGCGCCAATGGGCATCACCACGGGCCGCAACCTGTGGGCTGTGGGTCACCACAAGCACCTGAGCCCCCTTCGCCAGCCGCTTGAGTCTCAGCCCAACCGCATCCGCGACAGCGCCTCCAACGCCCTGATCCACCTCGTCAAAGATCATCAACGGCTGAACACCCTCGCGTGACGCCAGGGCTGCCTTCAGGGCCAGGGCGAAGCGCGCCAGTTCGCCGCCTGAAGCTATGACTTCCAACGCGCCAAAAGGATTGCCAGGGTTTGTCGAAACTTCGAACGCCACGCGGTCCAGTCCGGAAGGCCCGCAACGGTCAGCGTCGAGGCGGTCAACTGCCACCCGGAATCGCGCCTTCTCAAGCTTCAGGGGCGCCAGCTCGCCTTCAACGGCGGCCGCCAATCGATCTCCGGCTGCGCGGCGCTCTGCGCTCAGGCGTTCAGCAGCCGAGAAATAGGCGTCTCGCGCCCAGGACTCAGCGGCCTCTGCGGAGGCGATCTCTTCGCCCATGGACTCAAACGCGGCCAGATCCAGAGCAAATCGGGTACGAACCTCCGGCAAGGCCTCCACCGCAACCGACAGCTTTCGCGCCATCCCGCGCAGCGCAAACAGTCGCTCTTCAGCCTTTTCCAGCTTGTCCGGATCGACGTCGAAGGCGCCGGCGGCCGCATCGACGGCAGCGATCGCCTCTTCGGTTTCGTTCAGGGCCCGGTCGATGGCCGCTTGCGCCTCGCCAAGTCGCAAGAGGGCTTGCCCGCCCTCACTGGCGCCGGCCTGGACGGCGCGTTCACGAGCCCGGTCCAGTGCCCGGAAGGCCTGGGCCAGCCTTGCGGCCATCTGACCCGCTTCCAAGGCGTCCCGGGCAACCGTTATATCCGACAAGGCCTTTTCGGCGGCCCCCAGCAGGGCGCGTTCTTCGGCCAGGGCGGTTTCTTCCCCCGGCTGCGGGTTCAGCTGATCCAGTTCCGCCAGACGCTGGGCGATATCTTCGATCTGGGCCGTGGCCCGGGCGGCCTGTTCCTTCAGGCTGGCCAGGGCCTCCCGCGCCGCGCGCCAGCCGCTCCAGGCCTGGGACACGGCGGCGGACGAGACCTGGCCATAGCTGTCCAGCAATCTTGCATGGGTGCGAACGTCCAGAAGTCCGACCGTCTCATGTTGGCCGTGCACTTCGAGCAGCTGGCCGCCAATATCCTTCAGAGTGGCGACGCTGGTCGGCTGATCATTGACGAAGGCCCGGGACCGGCCATCCGCCGAAAGCTGACGACGCAAAACCAGATCCTCGTCGGGGACGTAGGCCAGACCCTTTTCGTCCAGAATGCCCCAGACTGCGTGATCCGGCGGCAGGGCGAACATGGCGGTGGCGGCAGCCTGGGATGCGCCCCTGCGGACCAGTCCGGAATCAGCGCGGGCGCCGGTGGCTAGCCCGAGGGCGTCCAGAATGATCGACTTGCCCGCGCCTGTCTCTCCGGTCAGGGCGGTCAGCCCGGACCCAAACGTCAGGTCCAGCTGCTCGATCAGCACGACGTCGCGAATGGTCAGACCAATCAACATGGTCGTCAGTTTCGCTCCGAATCAGTCGCTGTCAAATGACCTTATGGTTGCTGCTGCGACGGGGCCGGGACGGTCTCCGCAGGCGGGGCCAGGGCGGTCCCCTTCTCGCCCATCACCCTTTGCAGAAAGCTGCGCTTGGCGCCGGGCGTCAGCGGCGCGACGGCCGGCTGCAGCCCCTTGTCGGACAGCAGCCTGTAGGCATCGCGATACCAGATGTCGTCGGGATAATTGTAGCCCAGAACGGCCCCGGTGCGCTGCGCCTCGCCCGCCAGACCAATGGTCAGGTTGGCCTCGACAAGACGGTAGAGCGCCTCGGGCGTATGAGACGTGGTCTGGAACCGGTCCACTACAGTCCTGAAGCGGCCCATGGCGGCCAGGGTCTGGCCTTCCCGCAGATACCAGCGGCCAACGGCCATTTCCTTGCCTGCCAGCTGATCCTGAACCATCTCGAGCTTCACGCGGGCATCAACAGCATACTCACTGCCGGGATAGCGCTGCTGCACTTCCCGCAGGGAGGCCATGGCCTGTTCCGTCGCCGCCTGGTCGCGGCCCACATCGACGATCTGTTCGAAGTAGCAGATCGACTTCAGATAGAAGGCATAAGGCGTCGACGGATTGCCCGGATAGAGGTTGATGAACCGGTCGGCGTTTTCGATGGCTGCGGAATACTGGTTGGCCTGATAGTTGGCATAGGCTGTCATCAGCATCGCCCGGCGCGACCACTCCGAATAGGGATGCTGACGCTCGACCTCTTCGAAATAGGCGATGGCTTCTGTCCAGCGCTTCTGGTCCAGTCTCGCCGCTCCGGTCGTGTAAAGAAGCTCTACCGGACGTTCGATATAGGCGAGTCGCGGCTTTGGCTTTTCCCGGGCGCAGCCGGTGACAACGAACGCCGCAGATATTGCGACCAGAATTGCGGCCTTACGGCTCCAGGAAGCAGAAAACACGAACCCTCACCTCAAAGCATCGACCCGACCCGTCTCAGCGTCGACAGGGTATCTACACCACGCAAGGTCGGGCGCAAATGAGGCAGACTGAATGGTATTCGCCGATAGGCAAATCCGGCCCGCCCGGCCTGGAACTAAACGGCCTCGGCGAACTGATGCGAAAGCGAGCGGACGCGCCAGGACTGCGGATTGTTCAAAAGGGCGCGGACAACCTGATTGTTCAATCCGTGGCCGGCGCAAACCCCTTCAAACCGCCCTATCAGCGGCATGCCAAGGACATAGAGGTCCCCGACCGCGTCCAGAGCCTTGTGACGAACGAACTCGTCCGGTCGGCGGAGACCTTCAGGGTTCAGGATCCTGTCGCCGTCCAGAACCACCGCATTTTCCATCGAGCCGCCACGCGCCAGGCCGATTGCGCGAAGCGCCTCGACATCGCGAAGGAACCCAAACGTCCGGCAGTCGGCGAGTTCGCTCCGGAAGCTGGCCTCGTCGATGACCAGATCGACGGCCTGACGGCCAATGGCGGCGCTGTCAAAAACGATCTCGAAAGCAACCTCGAAGCCTTCCCCCGGCTCCAGGCTGGCCCGCTTGTCTCCGTCCACGACATCGACCAGATCGAGGATCTCGATGTATTGGCGAGCGGCTTCCTGGCGACGCCGGCCGACCCGATCCAGAATCTCAATGAAGGGCTGGGATGAGCCGTCCAGGATGGGCGCCTCGGGACCATCCAGTTCGACAATGGCATTGTCGATCGACAGGGCCGCCAGGGCCGCCATCAAATGCTCGATCGTTGAAACGGTAACCCCGTCGGCGTTACCGATCACCGTTCCCAACTGTGTTCTGACCACGGAAGCGGGCGACACCCGAACCTGATTGTCCCGGTCCTTGATATCCGTCCGCACGAACTGGATACCGCAATCAACGCCAGAAGGGCGAATGCAGACGCGCACGTGTTCGCCGGTATGAAGTCCGATCCCTGCGAAGATCGCGGGTCCTGCAACCGTATGCTGGTGATAGGCCGAAATGGACAAGACCAACCCTCGAACTGTTTGCGCGGCCAGGCCGGCCACACTACGCCACGGGTTGATTTCTAGAGGCCATGCCGCAACGCAGCAAACCACGTCCTGTTTCGAATTGTTACCCCGATAGAGGCTTGAATCATAAGCTTAATTCGAGGGAGCGGGGGTTGCATGCCCCGCCCAGGCAGTGACGGCCGGCGGGTCAACTTATCCGTTGATCAGCCGGCGGGAGTGACTGCTAGTTCGCCAGCCGTCGCAGGAAGGAGGGGATTTCAAGGTCATCCCCCTGCTCCTCCGGCGCTGCGGCTTCGGCAGGCGGGGTTGAAGCGCGTCCGCCGATGGCGGCCCTGGCCTGCGGCGGCGAAGGCTCATAGGCAGGACGACGTCCTCCGAACAGGCTCATCCAACCTGACTTGCGTTCTTCGCGATAGGTGTCCGGTTGGGGCGCGACAAACAGGCCATCATCATAGGGTTCTTCATCAACCATGGGGTCAACAATGACGGTCCGGGCTTCCTCCTGACGCGCTTCGGGTTGCCTGGACTCGACGGGGCGCAGATCAGAGCCCTGCTTTTCAAAAAGCCCGAGCTCAGCCTGACTTCTAAGTTCGGCTGCTGTCGGCGCCAGCGCAGGCGCGGCGATCGTAACCGGCTCTGGCCGGTTCGGCTCGATAATCCGGGGCTCACCGGCAATGGCCCAGGACGGTTCAACCACAGCATCCGTCGAGGCCGCCACTGGCGCTGGCCGGGCTTCACCCGTCTGCCCGGACTTCATGTCGCCGGCAATGAGAGGCTTTGCAGAGGTGTTCACACGGCCACGGTTGGGCTCGATGGCGGCCATCGAGGCGCCATCCATGCCTGTCGCAACAACCGATACCCGAATGACCCCATCCAGCGAGGGATCGAACGCAGCGCCGAAGATAACGTTGGCCTCCTGATCGACCTGCTCCGTGATCGCGTTTGCGGCCTCGTCAACCTCGAGAAGGGTCATGTCCAGCCCGCCGGTCACATTGACCAGCACGGCCTTGGCGCCCTTGAGCGACACTTCGTCCAGAAGCGGATTCTGGATCGCATTCTGGGCGGCCATCAGGGCGCGGTCCTCACCGCTCGCCTCGCCGGTCCCCATCATCGCCTTGCCCATCTCGGTCATGACGGTGCGGACATCCGCGAAGTCCAGATTGATCAGGCCGGGCAGCACCATCAGGTCAGTGATCGAACGCACGCCGGAATGCAGGACCTGGTCCGCCATTCCGAAAGCTTCCGCAAAGGTCGTCTTTTCGTTGGCGATACGGAACAGGTTCTGGTTCGGGATCACGATCAGCGTGTCAACATAGCGTTGAAGCTCGGCGATCCCGGCCTCGGCCAGGCGCATCCGGTGACGGCCCTCGAAATGGAAGGGCTTGGTGACGACGCCAACCGTCAGAATGCCGCGCTCGCGAGCGCTCTTGGCAATGATCGGCGCTGCGCCGGTGCCGGTGCCGCCGCCCATGCCGGCGGTAATGAACACCATGTGAGCGCCATCAAGATGCTCGCCGATCTCGACGGTCGATTCTTCGGCGGCGCTCATGCCGACCTCGGGGTGAGCGCCCGCACCCAGTCCTTGGGTCACCTGAACGCCCAACTGAATGCGTAGCGCGGTCTTGGAAAAGGCGAGCTGCTGGGCATCGGTATTGGCCACAACAAATTCGACGCCTTCCAGGCCGGCTTCGATCATGTTGTTGACGGCGTTTCCGCCAGCGCCGCCAACCCCAAATACGACGATCCGGGGCTTCAATTCAGTGGTCTGGGGAGCGAACAGTTTCATACTTGGGACCCCGCGTCCTTCCGTCGTTTCCAAGAGATCGGCGATCCACCCGCCTTTCGCTTACGACGGGTTAATAGACGGCCAACATCGTTAATCTGCAGTTAAGCGCATTACGGTGAGTCGGCCCAAGTTCCAGTCGTAGACGGAAGATAATTGTTTGAACTGAAGGGCTTGTGCGAATCGCTCAGTCGGATCGTGCAAACTGTTTTTCGGCCCGAAGAGCGATCAATCGCAGGACAGTTCAGAGATTGTCGCGAAGCCAGACGACCGCCTTGATCAGCCCACTGGCATTGGCATCGACCGGAGCCCGGGGCTTTCGAAGACTGGCCAGCAGTTTGGGCGAAACCGCTTCGCGGGGCCCGAAAGCGGCCCGATGCAGAATTCCGGCAGCTGCGCAGAAGGCCGGTCCGGTGACCGCATCCGCAAGATGGGGAACCCGCCTCGGGCGGCCGAGCCTCACCGGTCGATCAAACACCCGAACCGCGACTTCGCGAACACCGGCCAACTGACTGGCGCCGCCGGTCAGAACGACGCTGGCGCCCGGCTCGATCATGACGCCGGCCGCCTTGAGGCGATCGCGCAGGAGTTCGAGGGTCTCTTCGACCCGCGGCGCAATAATGCCCTTGAGCATGCTGCGCGGGGCGGTCATGGGACCGGCGCCGGGGTCGTCGCCTCGGGGCGGAGCCTCGATCATCTCGCGATCCTCATTGGCCGAAGCGATGGCCGACCCATGCAGAGTCTTGATCCGCTCCGCACCGGCCCGGGATGTTGAAAGACCCCTGGCGATATCCTGGGTCACATGCTCCCCGCCGACGGGCAGGCTATCGACGTGAACAAGGCTGCCGCCGCAGAAGACCGCGGCCGATGTCGTGCCGCCACCCATGTCGATACAGACCGCGCCCAATTCCATCTCGTCCTCTTCCAGCGCGGCGAGGGCGGAAACAAAGGGGGCCGCGACAACCCCCTCGAATTCAAGATGGGCACGCTCGACGCAATGGCTCAGCGTCTGGAAGACATTCTCGGAGATCGAAACCACGAGCAGTTCCAGCCCGAGGGACTTGCCGAACATGGCGCGGGGATCCCGCACTCCCTTCTGTCCGTCCACTGACCAGGCAATCGGCAGGAGATGGATCGGTTTGCGGCCAGGCAGACGGATTTCAGCCAGGGCGGCGGCAAGGGCTCGAGAGCAATCGTTGTCAGAAATCGGCCGGGCGCCCAGCGACACCCGGGCGGAGACCCGACAACTGGCCAGCTGTCCTCCCGCTGTTGCGAGCGTGACCCCCTGGACGCTGACGCCGGCAACGGCTTCCGCCCGCTCGACCGCAAGGGCGATGACCTCGGCCGCGTCATCCATACTGGCGATCGCAGCGCCCTTGACCCCACGGGACTGGACATAGCCGACCCCAGCTGCGGTGAGGGTGCGGTCGGCCTTGCGAATGCCTTCCGGCTTCATGACGAAGCAGGCCACTTTCGACGCACCCAGATCCACGGCCGCGACAAGAGGTTGCCGGGACAGCGCAGACTTGAGTGTTTCCTTTGCCTGGCGCGTTCTGCCGACTTGCGAAGGTGTTTTCAGCACGAAATCATCGTCCTCTCAAAGCCGCCATCAAACACCGCCGGGGGCATGCAGCGGGCTCAGGTCGGCCTGCCTTCGGCGGAACGACGGCGCACCGGGCTCGCGCAGGTCGATCCGGTCGAGCCCAGCCTCGAGAATCCGATCTCTCCGGTCCAGCAGATCGAGTTCGATAAGGGCAGACTCTTCATCAACCGCGGGGAGCAGGATGATGGAGCCGTCCTTGAGGCGGATGTCCCAACGTCGTTCGTCCACCCTGACCAAAGCTTCCAGACGTGACCTTAGTCGGGGACGACTGGCGACGGCGCGCAGAATATCAGCCGCCACCAGTTCGGCGCCCGGGCCAACCACCAGTGGCAACTCGGGAAATGATGCGGCGTTGGCTTCCGGGATGGTGCGCCCGGATCCGTCAATGACCACCAGCCGTCCGCCCTTCTGCCAGACGGCGAGGGCGGCCCGTTGCTCGACGGCAATCGACAGGGTGTTGGGCAGCAGGCGGGCCACCCGGGCCCGCTGCACCCAGCCGACGTTTTCGACGCCCTGTCGGAGGGTTGCCAGATCCAGCCCCAGGATCGATTGACCTTTTGCAGGTGCAAGCACGGCCCTGATGGCCTGTTCGCCTTCCGGGGTGGCGCCGGAAACGTGGATTTCTTCGACGGTGAAACCCCAGTCCGTCGTGCGATCCGCCAAGGACTGGCTCAGGGCCGAAACCAGGGACTCTCCTCGATGACCGGTTCCCAGACCGACGACCGCGCCCAACAGGACAATGCCGATCGCTGTCAGGATTGCGACACGCGGCGGCAGACCGACGCCTTTGGCGGCGCGCAGCTTTACCGCCGCCTGCCCCCGATCGGAAACGGACGCCTGCGCCTTCGGACTACTGGGGCCTTTCGCCCGAGGGCTGGCGCTTTTGCGCCCTCCCCCCCGCACCGCCGCGGGCATAAGCGTCCTCCACGATCCACAACACCAGAGACTCAAACGACACGCCCTTGTGTGCCGCCTGCTCCGGTACGAGGGAGGTCGGCGTCATTCCGGGCTGCGTATTGATCTCCAACAGAACCAAAAGTCGCTTAACGGGATCATAACGCAGGTCACTTCTCGTCACACCTTGGCAACCAATTGCCGCATGCGCCATTTCGGCCATACGCATGGCCTTCTCGAGGTCCTCTGCGGGCATGCGGGCCGGCAATATGTGCTCCGAGCCGCCTTCGCCATATTTCGCCTCGTAGTCATAGAATCCCGTTCTCGGCACGATTTCGGTCACCGTCAGAGCCTTGCCGTCCTGCACAGCCACGGCCAGCTCAAGACCGGGTATGAACGGCTCGATCATGACCTGCTCGCCCCAGGTCCAGTCTGGCTGGGCCAGTTCCTGAGGCGGACTGTTGGCGCCTTCGAACACCAGAAATACCCCGACAGAAGACCCCTCGGCATTCGGCTTGACCACATAGGGGGGCGGCATGACATGGGAACGGGCGGCCTCGAAGCGATCAAAAAGCCCGCCCCCCGGCACCGTCACGCCCGCAGCCGCCAGGACAGCCTTGGACTTGGCCTTGTCCATGGCCAGGGCCGAAGCCAGGACCCCGCAGTGGGTATAGGGCAGGCCAAGGGTTTCCAGCACGCCCTGGACGCACCCGTCCTCGCCCCATTCGCCATGCAGCGCATTGAAACAGACGTCTGGACCGAGCCGGCTCAGGACCTCGGCCAGGTCGCGACCGGCGTCCACCCGGCTGACTGTCGCGCCAAGGGCTTCCAGCGCCTTCGCGCAGGCTGCCCCGGAGACAAGACTGACCTCCCGCTCGGAAGACAGCCCCCCCATCAGGACAGCCACATGGTGGCCGGCGAGCGGGCCCTGGGACAGCGCGGTCATGGTCTGGTTTTCCTATTTGGCGGGAGGGACGAGGGACCGGAAATCCACGTCGCTATCGGCAATCACATACAGCAGTGCTGTCCAGGCCGCGACATTCTGGGACAACTGTCGCGGATCAACCTTGTCCAGAGTATCGTCGGGCGAATGATGCAGGTCAAAATAGCGACTGGCGTCCTGACGCAGCGAAAAGACCGGCACGCCGCCCTTCTGAAGGCCTTCGGTATCGGCCCCTCCGAAGGGCGCCGGATCGCGGGACACCATAACCTTCAGGGGCGCCATCAAGGCGGGAAGGTCGGCAAGGGCGGGCGACGAAAGGGCTCCGGCCGGAAGTTGCAGGGCATAGATCCGATCAGCCCCGAGATCGCTTTCCCCGGCCGCGACCATTGAGTTGAGCTCATCCTTGTGGGCAAAGGCGAAAGCCTCGCTCGACCCCCCGCTCTCTTCGGATCCCCACATCACAACCCGGATGGTGCGGGCAGGATGACGGGGCAGGTCGCCGATAAGCTTCGCCGCAGCGGTTGTGATGGCGATGCCTGACGCGTCATCGATCGCACCGGTCCCGACATCCCAGCTATCCAGGTGCCCGCCTATGACAATCACCTGGTCCGGACGCATGGATCCGGCGATATCCCCGGAAATGTTCCAGGCGATCGTCCTGTCCTGAACGCTGGACGCCAGGGTCAGCCGGATCCGGACCGGGCCCTTTTTCGAGAGGCGCTCGAGCAACTCTGCATCCGGAACGCCCAGGGCAGCCGCCGGAATTCTCGGGGCGTTGTCAGCGTAGCGGGTCAGTCCGGTGTGGGGGCTGCGCCGGTCAGAAGTCGAAATGGACCGGGTCAGGTAGGCGACCGCGCCGCGTCGTGCGGCCTCTGACGGACCGGAACGCCGGGCGATGCCCGCAGCGCCATAGCCCGAACCGTCCTGCGTGCGGGTCATGGGTTGGGTCACCACTGCGATCTTTCCGGCCAGAGACCCCTTCGGGGCGGCCAGCAGGTCGGCATAGGCCGGAAACACGACGACTTCCGCCTCGATTCCCTTGGCCGGCGTCGGGACGCTGCCGCCGAGGCCGATGATCGAAAGGGGGTAGTCATAGGGACCAACCATCACCGCCGACTCGGCGCCCCGCACCCAACTCGGCTTGGCGAACGGTTCGACCTTGATGTTGGTGAATCCGAGCGCCTCGAACTGTTTGACACCCCAGTCCTTTGCCCGGGTCATGCCGGGTGATCCGACCAGCCGCGGTCCGATATCGGTTGTCAGGGATTCAAGCAGGGTCCAGGCGGTATCGTCGGTCAAGGCTGCATCCCGCAGCCTCTGGGCCACATCGAACGTCGACTGGCGAGGGGTCTGTGCCCAGGCTGGGGACGACAGGAGCGAAGCGGCAGCCGCCAGGGCGATGAGCAGTTTGGGCATCTGTCGCCGGTGCGACAGGCAGAGCCGTAAGTCAAGTCGCGCAGGACATGTCCGGAGTCTGGCCGCTTGCTGCCGGCGGCCGGATACTCCACCCTCGGTCGCCGCCCCTGACCAAATCGACTAACCTGCCTTGGCGCAGGGCATCTTCAGCCCAAAGGAACGTCCCTTCATGACCAGGCGGTCTGCTGCTCTCAGGTTTCTGGATGCTGTCGAGCGCATCGGCGATCGTCTGCCGGATCCGGTCTTCATTTTTGTGTGGTTGATTGGCGGCCTGGTCGCCGCCAGCGCCATCTGCGCCGCCATGGGGCTTTCTGTCGTCAACCCTGCCACAGGCCAGATCCTGGCCGCACAGAGCCTGCTCGACCCCGGCAATGTGCGCACTCTGCTGGTGGAGATGCCCAAGACCCTCACCGGATTTGCCCCGCTTGGCTATGTGTTGCTGGTCATGCTGGGGGCCGGAGTCGCAGAACGGGTCGGGCTGTTGTCAGCTGCGATCCGGGGGCTGGTCAGGGTTACGCCGGACCGCCTGCTGGCGCCGATGATCATCCTGATTGGCCTGTTGTCCAACCACGCGACGGATAGCGGTTTCGTGGTGCTCATTCCCCTGGCCGGCGCCGCCTTTGCCGCGGCCGGCCGACACCCGATCGCCGGAATCGCCTGCGCCTTCTCCAGCTGCGTCGGCGCCTTTGCCGGCAATCCGACCCCGAGCCAGTTCGATGCGCTGATCCTGGGCTTCACCGAACCTGCGGTCCACCTTCTGGACCCCGCCTGGCGCGTGAACATGGTGGGCAACTGGTGGTTCACGGCCGCCTCGGCCGCCCTGTTCGTCCCCGTGGGCTGGTGGATCACCGAAGCTGTCGTCGAGCCCAGGCTGGGCCGCTGGACGCCGCCGGAGGGTCATCGTCCGTCCAGCGAGCCGTTGGAGGCCTCGGAACGCAAGGGGCTGATCTGGGCCGGCCTGGCCGTGTGCCTTCTGGCGGCTCTCTGGTCCTGGATGACCCTGGGCCCCAATGCTCCCTTGAGAGATTCGACAGCCCAGGATCTGACCCAGTGGACACCTTTCTTCAGATCCCTCATGGCGGCCTTCTTTCTTCTGTTTCTGGCAGCAGGAGTCGCCTTTGGACTGGCTGTCGGCTCCATCACCTCGCACCGCGACGTCGTCCGGTTCGCGGGTGAATCGATGGCCTCGATGGCCCCCTACATCGTGCTTGCCTTTGCGGCTGCACATTTCATCGCAATGTTCAACTGGTCCAATCTGGGCGCCATTGTCGCCATCAATGGGGCTGAAGCCCTGAAAGGCTCCGGACTGCCTTTGCCGGTGCTGCTCCTGGGGGTCGTTGCGATGACCGCCATGCTCGACCTTTTCATCGGTTCGGCATCTGCCAAATGGGCCGCCCTGGCGCCGGTGCTGGTGCCGATGCTCATGCTTTTGGGCGTCTCGCCGGAAATGACCACGGCCGCATACCGGATGGGCGATTCTACCGTCAACATGGCCAGCCCCCTGATGCCCTACTTCCCGCTTGTGCTGGCCTTCTGCCAAAGATGGAAGGCAGATCTGGGCGTCGGCGGCCTGATGAGTTCAGTGCTGCCCTACAGCCTGGGCTTCATCGTCGTAGCGCTGTTGATCACAGGACTCTGGTCGGTGATGGAATGGCCGACCGGCCCCGGCGCCCCCTTCCATTACAGCCTCCCGGTTTCGTCAGCGGCGAGCCAGGCGGCGCCGTGATGAGCAACGCTTGACAGCGGCGGACGAGCCCCCTATTCCGCACGCCTCGCGCCGCTGCGAAGCGGTGATGCGGGTGTAGCTCAGTTGGTTAGAGCGCCGGCCTGTCACGCCGGAGGTCGCGGGTTCGAGTCCCGTCACTCGCGCCATTTCTCTTGTTGAAATGGGCGCGCCCCCGGAAAAATTTGGGGCGCCCGTTCTTGTTTCTCAAATCCGGGCGGTTTCCCTAGGCATCCGTTTCGCCAGGGTCCTTCAATCTACCCCGCTTCTTCAGGCCCTCCCTTATCAACATTTCCAGTTGAGCGTTGACGCTGCGCATTTCATCCGCCGCGAGGCGCTCGACGGCGTCGAGCACCTCGGGCTTCACCCGGATGAGAAAGGGTCGTTTTCCGGGGCTGGCCATGGCTCAGCCGTAAAGCGTGCCAGTGTTTATCACGGGCTGCGCCTCGCGGTCCGCGCAGAGCACCACCAGGAGGTTGGACACCATGCTGGCCTTGCGTTCTTCGTCCAGCTCCACGACGCCCCGCTCGCTCAACTGCGCCAGGGCGCTTTCGACCATCGATACCGCGCCTGCGACGATCATCGCCCGAGCCGCCAGCACCGCCTGGGCCTGCTGTCGCTTCAGCATGGCGCCGGCAATTTCCGGCGCATAGGCCAGATGCATCAGATGGGTCTCGTCAATGGCGATCCCGGCCACGGAAACACGGTCCTGCAGGTCTTCCTTCAGCCGCTGACCGACAATTTCGGCGTCAGCGCGAAGCGTAGGCTCGCCATCCTCGGCGTGATCATAGGCGTAGTGGCGGGCGACCTCGCGAAGGGCGGTTTCAATCTGGATGTTGATGAAGGCCTGGTAGTCATCCACATCGAACAGGGCCTGGGCGCTGTCTGACACCCGCCAGACCACATTGGCGGCGATCTCGATGGGGTTGCCGCCCTTGTCATTGACCTTCAGCATCTCGCTGGTGACGTTGCGCACCCGCATGGATATCTTCTTGCGTCCATACCAGGGCAGGACCCAGCGCAGACCGGTGGTGCGATCCGTGCCCTTGTAACTGCCGAACAGGGTGATGGCGCTGCCCTCATTGGGCTGTAGCGAATAGAAGCCGGCCAAGCCAAACACGGCCAGGGCAATCAGCAACACGCCCGGAATGCCGATCATTGGGCTTTCTTCGATTCTGGTCAGCATCATCGCCCCAACCGCGACGGCGGCCAGCAGAAACAGCAGAAGCAGGCCGCCGTTTGCGCCGCCGCCAACCCGCTCGGTCGTCTTGTTGATGGTACTGTGATCGGTCATGTCGCCCTCCAAAGTGATATCTTGGTGATATCACTTTGGAGCGGCTATGCAAGCCCCTGGCAGCGGATGCAGCGAAGCGTCAGGGGACCGGTTTCAGGCGATAATGGCTGACGCCCCATTCCTGGCCGTCACGATGGCCAAACAGTCCCGCCGTCGCCAGAAAGAACAGC